>Ga0208547_1001424_pt1 | contig 13210 bp, 16 predicted proteins | sample DEB08_DNA_5_FD_185501 | JGI IMG/M metagenome (GOLD analysis project Ga0208547, IMG submission 185501) | Aqueous microbial communities from the Delaware River and Bay under freshwater to marine salinity gradient to study organic matter... | ecosystem: Environmental > Aquatic > Marine > Coastal ...
AAAATCAGAGTTAGATACAGCAGAAGCTATAAAACCTTGAGGAATAATAAGTGCATAAGGTCTTCCTGATTTAATTCTAATGGTTCCTAAATTATAAAATGTACCAGCTGTTGTTAAAGTAACTCCACCTAATGAAGCAGTTCCAATTGATTCAATAACTCCTTGTGGAGAATAGCCACCTTCAATCATACAAGAAGAACATACTTGTTGTAATACAGCTGCACCAGATATCGTCCCTGTTGTTTCTATTTCATATCTTATTGGTAAGTTTGCAGTTTGCATATAAACAGTTGATAAATTATTAGCATTATAAAATGTATGTGCTGTAATGAATTTACCATCTATTACAAAACCAACTCTAACGGATCCCATACCCAACCATTCATAATCCGTAAATAAAATAGTTGCTTTAGTTGGATAGAGTGTATAGCCAGAAGCTCCTGTACCATCTAATTTATCACCATTCCAAGCTGACTGTGCAATTGGATCATCAACACTTGAACCTGATGTATAACTTCTTCTTACAATTTGATAACCTGTTCCAGTGTCTTCAAAAAAGATTCCATTGTTTGCATCAAAAGTTCCAACACGTTGTTCTAATCCAGATTCTTGTGCATTCATTACAAATGTATTAAATATAAATAATGACTTACCTGGTTGATAAGACATAACTCTTTTTGATTGTCTTATGACTTTATCGCCACTAGCTGTAGTTACATTTAAATTAACTGTAGATTTATTTGCGGTATATGAAACTGTTCCTGATCCAGTTAAAGATTCATCAAAAAGATTATTTTTTGACATTACATTTGTACTATCAAAAATAGTAAATGGATTAGAAACTCTTAATCTTCCAAATGCATCATAAGCATTTGATCCATTTCCACCACCAATAACTGTTGGTTCTACATTAACATTATTACAAGACATTAATTTCTCCCATTAAACCAAGAAAATCTTTCAGACTGCTCTGTTTTTTCCTTTTGATAATTTGTATTTAATTGATTTTGTAAACTCTCTAAAGCTAAGTTAATTTGTCTAAAAGCATCAGGAGTAAATTCCTGCGGTGGTTCAGGTAAGAATACATTTACTTTAGCCATTATCTTCTACCATCTGGTTGTATATCAAATCTAAACTGACCAAATCTCCAGCTTTCATTAATAGCATCATTCTCTACTTTTAAAGCTGCTAATCTACTTCTAGCTCTAGTATCTATTTTATCTGTTGATGAATTAATAGTAAATGGCCCTAACGTAGAACTTGTTTGAGTATCTGCAGGATATCTTCTTAATAATATAGTTATCTTTGCATTACCATTTAAATATTTAAAGTCAGGTATAAATCTTCTTACTTTAATAAAATATTGTCCATCTCCATCTGCATCTAAATCAAAATCTCCTGATGTAATATAAGCTGGAATTGGATTTATAGTTCCATTTGCTAATACTTCATTTGTTCCTATTTCGTGATTAAATACTCTAGACATTCCATTTGATACACCTTGAATTGTTGGCGTAGTCGGAGCTGTATTAGGATTAAATTGAGTAGCCATTGGATCATCAAATACATGTGAATCGTTATAAGTTGTTCTTGCTAAAGAACTAGTTGTCCAAGTTTGTTCTGCATAATTATAAGTAACCTGTTTATTAACATAGTTAGAATTAAAGCTTGGATAAAACCAATAAATTTCATTATATAAACTATTATGTGCTCCAAAAGTTAATTCAGATCCGTTTGCAAAATTATAACCCGGTGCGCCATCGTCTGTTAAGAACACATAATCTTCAACTAAAGAAGGAACACTTTTAACAGTACCGTCAAACATAAAAAATCCACCTGAGTCCCCAATCCAATAAACAGCACCGTTTGCATATACAATAGAATGTTGTCCAACACAGCCACAATTAGATCCTACTTGTCTAATACTAAAAGTAAATGGTGGCCCTACAAACTGCATTAAATATGCAGAAGTATCTGTTAAAATTAATATATAATCTTTTGCTTTAGCTGCACCTACAATTTTAGTTCCACTATCAATTCTAAAAGACCCTGCTGTATTAACAGAAGTTGCTGTATAATCCGTTAAAGTTTCTTGATCCGAGAACCTTATAAACATTTTATCTTGTGTGATAGGCGAACCTATTGTTGTTTCTGTTCCTAATATAATTAAATGTCTATCTCTATCTGACACAATACTCATTACTGATCTCGTTGGAGCTCCTGATATTATTGAAGCTCTTGTTATAATACCTGCGCCTGAATTTGGATCCCAAGAAAAAGTTGCACCATTTTTAATAGTAGCAATTAATAATTCTCCATAGTTATCTAAAGACCAGCTACCGGGATCAAGCACTGCGTTTGAAGTACTTCTTGGTGTACCCCAAGTTGACGAACCGTATAAACCAGTACCCCAACCATAACCGTACGCTTGTAATAAAGGTCCTACTTTGTAATAAGGTTTAGAATTTAATGTTCCGTCATTAGTAGCACCTGTGCCTGTTTCAGCAGTAGGCATTAATATTGTAAAGGTAGTTAAAGTTGGTGCAAGTTGCACTTCAAATAATATATCATCAAAATCAGCAGCAACATAATCTGTTTGTCCAGCAGTAAAAGATCCTGCATTTTCAAATGTTAATAAGTCACCTGGTTCGAGGTTATGGGAACTTGGACAAGTAATTGTAACGGTTCGTGATCCGTTAGTCGTGGTAATATCGCATCCTAATTTAGCTAAAGATGTATCAAATGGAGTAATATCATAATAATCATCACCGTTATATATATATAAAATCTTGTTCGTACCGAATGCAACATATTTCCTCCCGTCTAAATCTGCCCAGCTATGTGAAGCTCTTACTGCTCCAACCAATTGTTTATTTAAAATTTCTTGCCAGCCACCTATTTTTTCAGGCATTCCATATCTAAATCTAACATAGTCACCATCTACCCATTGGTTTTCGGCCCCTGAGTCTGATGCTTGTTTATTAAATCCTGGTGCAAAGTTTACTTTTGTTAAAGGCATATCGACATTATACACTAAGAATTTTTAGGTATAAATATCGTCCATTCTAGCTTTGATAGTAAAAAATCAACATTTACTTTATTAAGTTTATTACTTTTCAATAACTTGTGTAATTCCTCTATATCAAAAATTGTCCACCTATTTTTTAATTCTAAAACTATTTTATCAGCTTTAGTATCTGTTCTACCTTTTTGAAATAAAGTGCCATCTGATAATTTACCCATTTCCCTTACATCAAATTTATAAAAAGCGTTTTGACCTCTAATAATTCCAGCAATATTCCAAGAGGTTTTTTCTTTTGGGTACTCTATTTGACTAAGATATTTTGAAAATTTTTCTACTATATTCACCATACAGGTATTTGAATTTTAATTATATTTAGTATAGATATAACATAATGACAAAACAATTTAAAGTTTGTGTACTTGGTGGAGGAACTGCAGGTCAAATAATAGCCTTAATACTTAAATCAAGATTTAATGAAAATATACAGATAGATATTATTAAGTCAGACAAGGTTGGAATTGTTGGTGTAGGTGAAGGATCAACAGAACATTGGAAAGAGTTTACTAACTTTGTAGGAATTGATCCATATGAATTAATTAGTAAAACAGATGCTACACTTAAAGCAGCTATTATGTTTGATGGCTGGGGAAATAAAAAATATATTCATAATACAACTTATAGTTTTAGTTCAATTAAGTTTGGTCAGTTACACGCTGCTTATTTAGCGATGATAAAAGATAAAAAACCTTTTGAAAAATTAGTAAATCCTTTAAATTATAAAGCTAAAATAAAATCTATTTGCTTACCAGAAAATAACTTAAATCAATTATTACCAACAAATCAGTTTCATTTTAATGCTTTAAAATTAAATTCTTTTTTAGAAGAAGTATGTATTAAAAAACAAATTAACTATCTAACTGATGAAATAGTTAATGTTACTTTAAACAATAAAGGTGAAATAGATTCTTTAAAAAGTTTAAATAAAGTTTATAAAAACTATGATTTATATATTGATTGTACAGGATTTAAAAAAGTTTTAATATCTAAATTAGGTGCTAAATGGATATCCTATGATAATTATCTTCATACCAATGAAGCTATAGCGTTTCCCACAGAAGATACAAAAGAGTACCCTTTATATACTTTATCAAAAACATTAAAATACGGTTGGATGTGGAGAACACCTACATATGGTCGTTGGGGAAATGGATATGTGTATAATAATAACTATATTAATGCAGAACAGGCTCAAATAGAAGTAGAAAAAATTTTAGGACACAAAGTTAACATATTTAAAAATATAAAATTTAATCCTGGTTGTTTAGATAAAGTATGGATTAAAAATTGTTTAGCATTAGGTTTATCATCTAGTTTTATAGAACCCTTAGAAGCATCTTCATTAGCTTCAATTATTCAACAGTCTTTTTTATTAATGCACGAACTTCCTATTTACAACGAAACAACAATAAAACAATATAATACAAAAATGGAAGCTATTAATAAAAACATTAGAGATTTCATTTGTTTACATTTTTACGTAAAAAAACAAGACAGTGCCTTTTGGAAGAGTGTACAAAATGTTGCATTGCCAGATACCTTAAAAAATCAAGTAGAGTTATGGCAAAATAGATTACCTATTGATGAAGACTTTGCAGATAGTAAATATTTAATATATACTTCACATAACTTTATATTAACTTTATATGGTTTAGGTATACTAAATATATCTAACTTAAAAAAACATTATAATTTTTTAAGTAAAAAAATAAAAAATGAAATTAAAATAGAAGTAGATAATTTACAAAAACAATATAGAATAAAACAAACGACAGTAGGTCATAAAGAGCTGTTAACTAAAATTAGAAAACATTATGAAATACGTTCATAAACCAACTAAAGTACCAAAACATTTAATTAAAAAATACCATCCAGTATGTATTGATAATTTTTTTGATGATCCTAAACTAATAAGAGATTTTGGTTTAAAGTTACCTTTAACTCCTGATTCTACAGGTGCTTGGCCTGGTGCTAGATCACAAAATATTATGGAAACCCATCATGAATTAGGTTCATTGTTAGTTTTAAAAATTTTATCAGCTTACTATGATATTGATTATCATTACTTATCTTGGGAAAGTAGTAGTGTACATTTTCAACTTGTTAATAAACTTGATAATAAAAAAACAGATGCAGCAAATACAGGTTGGATACATCAAGATGCAGGTAGTTCTTTAGCAGCTTTAATTTATCTATCACCCAATATAAATATAGAAAGCGGTACCTCTATATTTAAAAAAAATAATAATCAATATTCTACTTTTCAAACAAATCCACAAAAACATTTGCTATTAAAAAATAAAAAAATTAATAAAACTATTTATGAAAAAGAGTTTAAAATAAATCAAGAAAGCTTTGAAGAGACTATTAAATTTGGAAATATCTATAATAGAATGATAGCTTACGATGCTAATGAATGGCATAGAGCTAATAGTTATTTCAATGAAGAGAGATTTTTTATGGTTTTCTTTATTGGTGGTTTAAAAGTTGATGGTTTAAGTCCTATCGAAAGAATAAAAAATAAAATAGCATTTGACGATCCTATTAAAAATGTTATAGGTTCAATATAAATGAAAGAATTTGTTTTAACTAAAACTTGTTTTTATTACGACTATGTCTATGAAATAGATAATTCTATTTTAGAAAAAGAATGTTTAACTGCTTTTGAAAAAGGTAAATTAGTTAGTAATGATGAAAGTAGTACCTTTAATGAAGATTTACATATTCCTAAAAGTAAAGAATTAAAAAAATTAGTAAGATCTATTCAGAATAAATTTAAAAAATACTATAATGTAAAATTAAATTTACATAGTTTTTGGAGTCAAGTTCACGAGAAAAACTGTAGTTCAACTTTACATAATCATTTTTTACCGTTAGACCCAGATAACAGTCCTATATATTCTGCAGCTTACTATGTTAAAGTTCCAAAAGATGCTGGTAAAATTATTTTTGATTATTCTGTAAATTCATACAACCATACCAAAAGAACTTGGGTACAACCAGAACCTCACGTTCTTTTAATCTTTCCATCTTACCTAAATCATTTTGTAACAAGAAATAAATCTGAAGAAAAAAGAATAGTTATATCTTTTAATTTTACAATTTAAGTTCAACCATATCGTATTTAGCCCCAAAGGTACCTTTAATAAAAGTATTGAAAGCCAAACTTATTCTAGTTCCACTAGAGTCTTTGTTAAGAACAGCGTGTTTTAAATAAGAAGGAAATAATAGTATTTGATTGTTCTTAACAGGTACTGTCCAAGAAAAAGAATTAAAAGCATTATACCTATCTCTGTTTAAAGAAAAAGTATCATAGTTATCATTTTTATAAAATGTAATTGAATCATTCTTTTTTACATCTAAATATAATACACCAGATACATAACTATTAGGGTGATTATGAAGATGATGAAATCCGTTTTGTTCTGTATAGTTTAACCAAGACTGAGTAATATATGGAAAAATTTTATCGGTTGTTTCAATTACCGTATCAAAATAATCTTTTATAAAAAAATTTATATCTTTGTTTAAATTTAATAAAGCTTGTTCATTTAAAATATAAACATTTTTAGTATTAGTATTTCCTTTATTAGTAATAATATCTTTTTTTAAATTTTTAATATAAGATTTTTCTTTACTAGTTAAGTCTCTATTAAAATCGTTAACATATACAGGCGTTGGAAATAAGGACAATATTTCTTTCATATTAAATTCTATTTTTTTCAGATATTGGAAACTTTAGTTGCCTACCGTCAGTAAAATTTAATGTTTGAAAAAAAGTAACTAATATTAATCTTTCATCTCCTTTACCAAAGGAATCAACTCCGTGCATACTAGTTGCATCAAAAGCAATTAAACGATTAAAAATAGATTTGTAACTAATTGTTTTTTCATATAAATCATTATTTTCTTTTAAAGCTTTTTCATAATACTCGTCATTCTGTACTTTTTCTTTTTTATAAAATTCATTTTTAACTTTTGAGTTAATTGGAAAGTGTTGAAAACCTTTTCTTTGATAAATCGATGTGCCCGCATTACTGTTTTTAGATAGATATATTACAGAAGAAATTTCTGCTGTATCGTAATGTACCCAACCTTCTTTAATGTGTTTTTTAGAATCTATTTTTTGAAAAAACATATCTGCTGTATATTGTATGTTTTTAGCATCATTAGGATATAACAAAGATAAAATCTTAATACAGGTAGAATCAAAAAAAGAATAGTTAATTTGATGAACTGGTTTACTTCTAACACCTGGAAAACGTCCGTCTGAACAAGGTTCATAAGAAAGCGAATTTGCTAATTCAACAACCTTTTCAGGATCGTTAAAAAAATTATCAACACAAATATTAGGCCACAACATAATTAAAAATAATTTAAATTTAATACAAGTCTTGTATCTGTGTCTGTATGAGAAGTTCCAGCATGTTTTAATAAAGAATCAAATGTAACTAATCTATTTGCAACAGACTTTACTTCTTCTTTTGATTTTTTAAATATAGTTTTTCCATTATTGGTATTTAAATAATAAATAGCAGTTGTACATTTAAAATCATAATCTGTATGAAATTGACTTGCTATAATTTTATCTGTTTTTAAACTTAAATTAAGTTTACATCGTAATAAAGATTTAAAATTTATTTTTTTAAACAAAGGTGTTAGTTGATCATATAAATTACTATGTGGTTGTGAATTATTATAAGCAGTATGAGTAAATTGCAAAAACTCATCACCAGGATTAACTTTATGGTCTTGATAATACCAAGGAAAAAAATTATTACAAACTAAAGCTATGATATTAGTAAAGTCTTCTTTTGATAAAAAATTATCAACTATCTTCATTACTCATTAATTATATTTTTTAACTTAACTCTAAGCTTACTTGTTGTTTCTAACAAATAGTTATTTACTTTTTGTAATAACTCTATCTCAAGTTCTAATTGTTCAATTCTTAATTTAAGATCTTTATTCATTAAAACTTCTGATTGTTTTACCATTACTTCTTCTTCAACTTTAGTTTTAAGGTCTTCTATAATTTTATCTTTATGATCCATATTTATTATTCCTGTTTTGTTGTTACGATATTTAAACTAAATCTATGTTTTTCTTTTACAGGAGCTACTGCTTTGTGTAAAGTATTACTTTTGAATATAATAGCAGTGCTTTCTTCACTTTCTATAAATTTTTTGTTTATTTCAGTTCCTCCATCATTATTATTAAGATTATAAACAATTGAGATATGTTTATCATCAAGCATATCTTTATGTTCTTTCATAACTGACGAATTATCATAATAATTCCAATATATTCTAACAAGATCATTTAACTTGTAAGTTGATTTACTTTTAATTATATCAAATATAAGTTCTCCATATAAATTTAAAGGGCTATTTAAATTAATATTATTAGACTTATCATAAGACATTAACATCATTCCAGAATTAGATTCATTATATTTAAAAAATTTTTCTAAAATTATTTTTTTATCGTTTATTGTATCTGTTGGAAAACACCAATTATTATGGTTAATTAAATTTAATAAAATTTTTATATTAGTTTGATGTGGTAAAATATTTTTAATTACTTCCATCTTTTTCTATAAAACTTCCTGGTAAACCTAAATGAGGACGTTTATCAAATTGATTATTAAATTTTTTAGATGTTTTTTCTGTATTGTAGTGTAAAAAAACTTGAGCACAAACTTTTTTATCAAAAGGCTCTCGCCAATGTTCTAACATAGAACCTTTGTACATTAATAAGTCTCCAGGTTTTAAAATTATTTTTTTTCCTTTATTATTTCCTGGTTTATAACTAGGCGTAGCTGGTTTTCCAGTTCCAGACTTTGGATCAGGATCAATATAGATAGGCCAAGAATCTCCTCCAAGGTTCAAAGTTGCTGAAATTTCACAACTTAATCTATCTTTATGTCTTCTCAAAGAATTTCCTTTTTCGTAAACTCTTGCATAAGCATAAGTAGGAAATAACTTTAATTTTATTTTAGGTTCAATTTTATTTTGAATAATAGTTAACAATGTCTCCATTGCTACATCTCCATAAATAGAATAAGCACCAGGTGCTTGTGGATCTAAAAAGCCTCCGTATAAATCTGTACGAACTTCTTCATACATTTTTGTTTCATAAAAAGTTAATAAAGCTCTTCTTTTTAAAATTAAATATTTTGCACAAAAGTTTGCCAATTCTTTTGATATTAAACTTTTAAATACAACGTAATGTTTTTTATTAAAATTACTCATTTGAAAGGATTACCAATATTCCACATTACTAGTGAAAAACGTGTGCCTTTAGTAATTGGTGTAACTCTATGCCACATAAAAGAAGGAAATATAACAACAGAACCTTTTTGTCTTAATTCTTTTATAGTTACAATGTTTGGTTTACGATTAGCACGATTAGATAAATCAATCTGTAAGTCACCTCCTTCATAATCATTAGAATCAGATAAAGATGCTATTAATGAAATTTTTCTAATCTTTCCATTAAAATTAGGATCTGGACTTTGATATGGTTTATCATTTGAATCCATATGCCAAGTATAATGATTTGTTTTTTCATATTTTGTAAATTGAAAATTTTCAGCCCAATCTATATTAAAATTCCATTGTGCTCTTGAATTTGCATTATCTATTAAAGGTATAAAAATATTATATAACCAAGGTTCATTTAACCAACTAACTTGTGAATTTCTAGTTTTTTTAAGTTCTTTAATTTTTTGTTTGTTATCAGGTTTTTTATTACCCATAATAGTTGCTGTTTGAATATTTTTAGACAAACCTAAAGAAATAATATCTCTACACTCGTTAGATGTTAAAACTTGTCTGTATATGTAGTATTGATTATTTAAATACATTAATACATAGTATTAATATATCTTTTCTAATATGTCTACTCAAAAGCTTGAGTAGTTGCGTTCCAAGTATATTCTATACCAGTTCCGTCTTTAGTAGCTTTCCAATTTTGGATATCATTATCCCACCATGTACTATATGCTGAAATAACTTCTGCTGGTAAAGTAACAGGGGCTTCCCATTCACCTGTAGTAGAATTTAATGTCCAAGTGTTGTAAGGTTGTGCTGTAATGAATCTATCATTTATACTATCGTAAGTTCCTCCGACAGTAGCATATCTTACTCTAAAAGATCCGTTGTAGGAAGTTTGTTTCCAAATTCCTCCAAAAGTATTATTGCAATAAGTTTCTCCATCAATATGCATATCATTGTCTCCTAATATTCCACCGTTAGCAGGAATATTATTGTCAACAACAATAATTTTTTCAACAACATTTGAAGAATTTAATTTTGCAAAATGAGCCATAATTATATTTCCAATGTTCCAGATACAGTAAACGTATATACTTTATCAGAACCATCATCGGTAACTGTATTTGTGCCTGGTGAAATTGTGTAAACTTCAGCGTTTGGAGCTCTTAAAATAACTATTCCAGAACCTCCATTACCACCTTCTCTAGTTCCATAACCACTTTGGTTTCCACCGCCGCCACCGCCGCCAGTGTTTGTTGATCCATTTGTATTTGGACTTGGGCCACCGCCGCCAGATCCGCCTGAACCAGGACCGCTTGGTCCTCCTAAATTTTCATGAAAGCCACCTCCGCCTCCTCCTGATCGAGTTACAGATGATCCAGTAATTGATGAAGTTGCTCCTGAACCTCCGTTTCCACCTTTTGATTGTGTAGCGTTTTGTCCTGCAGCTCCAGCGCCGCCTCCACCGCCTGCACAATATTTTGGACTACCTGAACCGGCTCCACCATCGTTTCCTTCAGGTGGTGAATAACCTCCTATGTTTCCAGAACCTCCTGGTGAAGGTGATCCACTTGAATATCTTCCTCCGCCTGATCCTCCAGGTGTACTAGATGCTCCACCGCCTGATGAAGCTAATAAAGTTCCACCATTTGATATGGTAGAATCATCTCCTGGTGATTGTGAATTTCCACTTTTAGAACCTGTTCCGCCTCCACCAACAGTGATTACGTTAGTTCCTCCAATCAATTCTACTTGAGTTCCTCCAGGGAAAGAAGTTCTATATCCTCCCCCGCCGCCTCCGCCTGCACGGTCATCCCCCGCACCGCCGCCACCAGCAATGATTAAATAATCAAAAGCAACTTTTTTCTTTCCACCTCTTCCGTATCCCCCTTTAGATCCGGCTCCGAATGTTCCAATTAAAGGCATTTAGTTATCTCCTATTATGCGAACTGTGTTTGTGATGCTAAAACTGTAAATGTTGATGCTGCTGTTTTAATTGCAGTGTATGCATAAACGTCTGTAGAGCTAGGATTACCTGCTGTTGGAGCAGCTCCGCCTTGCCATACAGGAGTTACAGTAACTCCATCAACTTGTACTGTTGAATTATAATAAGCAGTACCACCTTGTTTAGATAAGAAAGCTACAGTTTGAGATTCTCCAGTATCCATAATTGAATCTAGAGAGTTTGAGCCATCACCTCTTAAATTAATAGTAAAGTTACCTGTAGCATCAGTTGTATAATTTAATACTGCTTGAGTGATTACATCATAATCAATAGTTCCAGTAGAAGCAGTTGCTGTAGTTGTTACTTTTTCAGCAGTTGATTGAATTTTACCTAAACCATTAAGTGTAGTTCTTCCAATTCCTTTTGGAGTTAGATTTAAATCAATATTAGTATCACCACCTGTTGCTGATACGTTTGGGGCATTTCCAGTTGCAGCATTTGTTACTGTTAATTCGTTAACAGCAGATGCAGTTGTAGCAAATTTAATTTGCTCTAAACCATTTTCATCTCCAATGAAGTTTCCGTTATCGATTAAGATATTGTTTCCATTGGCATCTAAGTTACCACCTAATTGAGGTGTAGTATCTTCAACAATATCTTTTAAGAAAAATACATCAACAACATTTGTTCCATCAGAATAAACCATTACTGATTTACCTGCAGGTATTGTTACACCTGATCCAGAAACTGTTTTAAAAGTTAAAGTAAAACCTGCTCTTGTTGTACCATCTACAACAATGTAAGTTTTTTCAATTCCATCTGGTACATTAACACTTCTATTTGCTGCTAAAGTTCCAGTTAATTTTAATACAATGTTTCTAGCATTTGATAATGCAGCTTGAGACATAGTTAAAGTTACATCTGCTGATGCAACATCAATAGCTTCATAACCTGCAATTGCTTGTTGTAATAAGTTTAAGTTTGTATTTGTTTTATCTCCCCATGTACCCGAGTTTTCACCCGTTACCATCAGTTCGAGTTGTAAATCTGTAGAATAACTTGATGCCATAATTTTTATCCTTTTTTATAATATTTAAATTTTATTTCCATTACGCTGCTATGTCAACTACCGTCCATATAGGAGCAGTTCCTGGGTCAACAACAGCCCACGCATTTATTCCTATTATACCTGTATTAAAGCTACTTGTCACTCCTGTAGGGTAAGCTTCTCCATTAATACCTGGTTGATAATCTCCAATAACAAAAGGACCTATTTGAATACCTGTTAAATTAACTTGTGTATTCGGTGTTGCTTCTTCATTACCTAATGTTACTGATAATTCTTCTCCTGTTAAAGTTAAATTTGCATCAGCGCTAATAGAAATAGCATTTACAGTAGTATTTAATTGTTCACCTGTAATATCAGTATCAGGAGCTGGATCTACAGTTCCTTCTGACATAGACATTGACATATCTACAGTAGCATCGCCCCACGCTTGCGCGCCCCATGCTATATCTGCACCCCATCCTGGAGTGTAAGTAGAAGTTACAGGTACATTAACTGAAATATCTACATCAGTTATTGATGTTCCGCCCCATTCTGTAGTAGATGCACCCCACTCATCTTGACCCCAATATTCTCTAATTCCAGAGTCAACAGATAAAGGATCTAAAGCAGTTACATTAACAGAAACCCATTCACCTTCAGCGCCCCAAACTTCTGTGCCCCAATCATCTCTACCCCAACCTTGTTCATTGTAAGCTTGAACAGTTCCAAGAGATGTTGCAAGTGTTACACCTGAAGGCATAACATCTGGTGCAGGATCCACTGTACCCTCAGATATTGTTAAAGCATTTAATGGATTTTCTGATAAGAAAACTTCTGTAGCAATAGTGACAGTTACT
>Ga0208547_1001434_pt1 | contig 13178 bp, 3 predicted proteins | sample DEB08_DNA_5_FD_185501 | JGI IMG/M metagenome (GOLD analysis project Ga0208547, IMG submission 185501) | Aqueous microbial communities from the Delaware River and Bay under freshwater to marine salinity gradient to study organic matter... | ecosystem: Environmental > Aquatic > Marine > Coastal ...
TGGAGCGGGTGCTCAAGGTACAACAGGTTCTCCTGGTGCTCAAGGTGCAAATGGTTTCCAAGGTCCTCAAGGTCCGTTTGGTCCACAAGGTATTTCAGGTATTACAGGTTCTGGATTACAAGGTCTTCAGGGTATTCAAGGACCTATAGGTATATCTATTCAGGGTACACAGGGTCCATCAGGTAGTGCTGCTTCTGTAGATGTTGCTTCAATCCATACAACTGGATTACAAGGTACAGCAATGTTTGTCACAATGGTTCAAGGTGGCTCAGGTGCAAGACCTTTATATGGAACTACATCTCCAAACCCAGGCGGTCAACAAAACTTCTTCTATATCGCGGATGATGATGAATTAACTCTTGAGAACTTGAACATCGACGGTTCAGTAACACTGAACGGTTCAACAATTACAACATGGCCGTCAGGCGGTGGTGGTTCGTTCGATGGAACAGCTACAAACACAGTTTCATCTGGTAAGCTTGTATTCCAAGACGGCTCAAACGGTGGCGGCGGTTCGGCATACTTTGGAACAGGAGAAGATGTTCAGTTTTATGATAATGGAACTGCAATGTATATTGACTTTGACGCATCCCATGATTTATATATGCGTGAAGGTACAACCACAAGGTTTACATTTGATACAGGAACAGGTGATTTTACAGCAACAGGTAATGTCACAACAAACTCTGACGAAAGATTAAAAGAGAATATTAAAACAATAACACACGCCCTCGATGTAGTTGATAATTTGAGAGGTGTAACTTATAATAAGATTGACAATGACAGAAAGGAAATTGGTTTAATTGCACAGGAAGTTGAAGAATTCTTACCTGAGGTAGTAATTGATGGAGAATACAAATCAATCTCATACGGAAATATTACAGCTGTTCTGATTGAAGCAATCAAAGAACTTAAAGCTGAGATTGAACAACTGAAGAAATAATATATTATGGAGTATAATTTGCTCTAGATCATTTCAAAATTGATTAACAAAAAGGGCATTTTTATACAATGTCCTTTTTCATTTGAGTAGCCATATCTTATAAATAAGGTAATAATAGAAAAATTTAAAAAAGGTTTCATCACCATGGCATCAAGAGCTAACATATACATCGATAAAGGAATGGACTTCAGGACCGAGCTGAACCTGTTTAATGACGAGGGTGTCGAATATGATGACGCAACTATTTCTGTTTATAATTTCTATAGCAGCATAAGAAAAGTATATTCGTCCACAGCAGCAGTCAACTTTAATATTGAAGTCGCAAACAATGACATCACCTTGGTACTTACTGACCAACAAACTGATTCACTAGCACCTGGGAAATATCAATATGATGTTGTAATGGAAAAACAAACAGGAGAACGAACCAAAATAGTTGAAGGTCTAGCAATCGTAGTCGAAACTATTACGGAGGTTTCGTGAGCATAAAGGTCAAAATCGGTGGCGGCCGCTCGATTAAGGCTGTACCGAAACAGGGTCAATCCACTCCTATTGTAGCTCCAGCAGAACGAAAACCACAAATCGTTCCGGATAGTGTTGTCCTTGGAATTGACACTATTGGTGAATACGTTGTTTCCGTCGCGAACACGGTCGGTATTACAGTATCACAAACAGTTTACGACCAAGGCGCTAATGTTGTCATTGGTCATGCTGATACATCAAACGCAGTCAGCACAACAAATCCAAATTTATCGTATCCTAAAAATATCTCAATTGATACATTTGGTCATATTACAGATTTTGAAAATGTAAGTTTTAATCCATTAAACTTTACTGCCAATTCCACAATCATATCTTCTGCCGATTTTACTCTCGGTACAACTTCACTTACTCTAGGTGAAACAACATCAGTTATTGAAGGTCTTACCGACCTTACTATATCAAATCAATTCATTGCACAAAATGGCGCATTCTTAAATGGAATTGATGTTACTGGTCAAGCAGAAGTTGGTTCATTAAATGTTGAAGACTTAACGCCCGGTCGTATTGTATATGCAGGAGCTGACGGCGAATTAATTGACAACGCAGGACTTACATTTAACGGTACAAGTATCGTTGCTACTGGTGGTGTATTCCTTGATGATTTGGATGTAAGTACAGGTCAAGCAACCTTAGGTAGTGTTAACATTGCGGATTTGACAGAAGGTCGAATCATGTATGCCGGTGCAAACGGTGAGTTAATTGATTCTGCTAACCTATCTTTTGATGGTGTTTCCATTACAGCAACGGGTGGTGTATTTTTAGATATACTTTCAGTACCTGGGCAATCAACATTAGGTTCAGTTAATGTTACTGATTTAACATCAGGCAGAGTTGTATTCGCAGGTGTTGATGGAGAACTTGTTGATAGTGATAAGTTAACATTTAACGGAACAACATTTACAGTAGATGGTGACACTGATATTACAGGTAATGTTACTATAGGTGGTAATTTAACATTAGGTGATAATCAAGTTGATACCATTAATGTTGTTGCTGACTTTACATCTGACTTAATTCCTGATGTATCAGATACATATAGTTTAGGTACGCCTACTAAAGAATGGCGTAGAATATTTACTCCGACACTTAAGAGTTCTTCAGGTGTCGTAACGATTGATGAAACCGGCGCTCTTACACTACCTGTGGGTGGAACCGCAGACCGACCAACCGCTGCTATAGGTATGGTTCGTTATAATACTTCAGATAGTAGATTTGAAGGTTATGATGGTACTAATTGGTCTGAATTAGCAGGTAGTGTAAAGGACGTTGATAAAGATACATTCATCCGAGCTGAAACTGGGCCAGGAGATGATACTGATGATCTTGACTTCTTTACTGCCGGTGTTCAAAGATTACAAATTGACCAAGATGGTAATTTAAAGTACGGCCCTAACGATGAAATAGTATTTGACTTTTCAACAGGTGGAGCAACATTTGGTTCAGCTTCTGTTTCTGCGATCGCACCAGGTTCTGTTGTATATACTTCAGCAGGCGGAAGATTAGAAGGACAAGCAAACCTTGCCTGGGACGGAACAAATTTAACAATCGTTGGTGGTATTACAGTTGATGGTGACTTTAGTACATCAGGTGGTTTATCAGGTGACAGTTTATCGGTAGGTAACCTTCAAGCGAACACAATGATGTTCGTATCAGATACTGGTGCTTTATCATCAAATAATAACATTCAGTTTGATGGATCTCACATGGTTGTTAACGCAACCTCTGAATTCCGAACAGCACCAACAATTGAAACAGTTACATTAGGTCAAGTATTTGTTGCTGGAGCAAACGGTGCTTTACTCGGTGATGCAGGTTTAACATACGACGTTGATACTAATGAATTATCGGTTGGTTCTCTTACAGATAATCGTGTTGTTGTCGCAGGACCAAGTGGCTTATTATCCGACGATGCGAATTTTACTTGGGACGGAACAACATTAGCAGTTACAGGTTCAGGTACATTTACAGGTGATCTTGATGTTGATGGTGATGTTACTATCGCAGGTAATCTAACATTAGGTGACCAAGTACAAGATACGATTAATGTTGTTGCTGACTTTACATCAGACTTATTACCTAAAGACGATGCTACTTATAATCTTGGTACTACAGGTTCAAATTGGAATGCATTATATGTAAGAACAATTGATAGTGATACCGAAGTTGTTGTAATTGATACAACAGGTGCAATCACAGTTCCTGTTGGTACTACTGCGGACAGACCATCTACCTTAACAGCAGGTATGGTTCGTTTCAATACAAGTGATGGAGTATTTGAAGGTTATAGTGGAAATGCTTGGGCATCTCTAGGTGGTGTTAAAGATGTTGACCAAGATACCTTTATTGAAGCAGAGTCAAGTCCTGGTGCAGATAACGATGAATTAAGATTTGTCACTGCAGGTATTACTGCATTTACGGTTGACAACCAACAACGAATTACAACTCCTGCCGCAACTGACCTTGTATTTAATGTCACTGGTAATATCGATGTTAGCAATACAATTATAACAGGTTTAGCGGAGCCTGTCAACAATTCCGATGCAGTTACTAAGTTTTATGTAGAAAATACTTTTGATAGAGATTTACATATAACGAAAGGTGCTAATACGTATGTATTGGATTTATTTAATACAACGAATACACCAAGTTTTGAAATTGGAACCGCATTAACAATTGAAACATATGATTCTGGAAATAATGTTGTTCAAGTTGGATTAGACCCAGTATGGCAATCATTCGCAGGATTAAGAGAAGCTGGTGTTGAAGGCACGGTTCCAAACTTTGAGTTTGACGTTTATGGTCGTGTTCGTTCTCTTATTAATATTCCACTCTCTGTATCGTCCAACGCGGTTGTTGACTTCGTACCTTCCATCTATGGTGTACTTGAAGACTCTATCAGAAATGGTAATATCGAACGCGGTTTAACTGTTACATCAAACACCGCTGCTCAGAAATTAAACTTTGAAACTGATAACTTTGATATTACATTAACAGGTGCAGTTACTGGTACGGATACAGTTGTTCATAACTCAAATGTTTCAATCGCAACATCGTTTAACTATGTTGACCTTGATGCAAGATATATTAATGCAGAAGGTGGTGATACATCAAACGGTGATTTGCGAGCAACGAAGTTTGTAAGTAAAGACGATTTAAATTATTATGCCGACCCAGCGGGTACTTCAAGATTTGCTGATTTATGGGTAGGTTATAATAAACCAAGTACAACGGTTACATTTGGTACTGGCGTTGGAAATATGTATATGTATGCTCAAGGAACCAAACTTGGTTTCCTAAGTAGTACATTCAATTTCGGTACATACTTTGATACAATAAATAATAGTTGGTACGTTGAAGATGGTTCCGTATTTTCAAGGAACTTCATTGATAGTCAGGATACTAATTATAGACTTAACCCTGCGGGTGGAAACTCCAGACTATTAGGGTTAAATATAGATACGCAAATGTTGTTAGGAAGTAATTTCCTATTTGCGAATTCTGCTATTTCCACCACTTCAGGTGATATTACAATCAATCCTGCTTCTGGTGTATTTAGTGTTGATAACTCTATTATAACAAATGTTAGTGATCCTGTCAATAGTTTAGATGCAGTAAATAAACAATTTTTAGATACTGCTATTGGTAACTTAACAACCGGCGGTATTTCTATCGCAGCAGAGACGGGTACTGTAGATACAGTTGCTCTTGGTGAGATAATCACTTTTGCTGCGGGAGAAGGAATTAATACAACAGTCGCAAACAATCAAATAACGATTGCTGGTGAAATAGCAACAGATACCAATATTGGTGTTGCGAAATTCAACGTAGCGAATTTTACAGTGACAGGCGGAGATGTAACCGTCACAACACTAGATGGAGGAACCTTTTAATTTTGCCTAAATAGGTATATGATATAGAAGGACATATATATGTCAACATTAATTAAATTAAGAAGAAGTGCCGTACCTGGTCGCGCGCCAACGACAGCTCAGCTGGAGTTAGGTGAACTTGCGATTAACACAGCTGACGGCAAAATCTACATTAAACAAGATGTCAGTGGAGTAGAATCCATTGTTGAGTTTAGTGCCGATCCAAATGACTTACTTACGTTAATTAAAACAGTTGACGGAACAGGCTCAGGTCTTGATGCCGACTTATTAGACGGTTTAGATTCAACACAATATTTAAGATCTGATGTTGATGATACTTTTGCAGCGAACCTAACAATTACAGGTAACCTTACTGTATCAGGAAATACCACATATGTCAATACGGAAACAATTCAGTTATCCGATAATATTATTACTCTTAATGCAAATCATACAGGTCCAGCAACTCAAGATGCAGGTCTCGAAGTTGAAAGAGGAGACGACACCAATGTAGTTCTACAATGGAACGAAGCAAATAATTATTGGGAAATTGCTTCAGGTGGAACAATTGGAAGAATCATTACCACAGGTGATGAAGGCGCAGGGAATGGATTTGACGCCGACTTGTTGGACGGACAAGAAGGTACGTATTACGTAGATTTTACAAATGCGACAAATAAACCCGACCCAACAATAGATGTAAACCTAACAGGGAAGACAACAGGGTCAGGGACGACCACTTTAACGGATCTTGGTAATGGAACAATTAACATTACTACAGAACTTGCGAATACTGCTGTCACTGCAGGTTCATACGGTTCTGCTTCTCAAATTCCAACATTTACTGTTGATGAAGATGGTCGATTAACTGCAGCCGCTGATGTAGCTGTCGCAGGTGTATCTGATACTGATTGGTACATCGCAAATAATACATTCCAAATTTCTACTGTTGATGGTAGTGTATTTAATACAGTCATTGATGAATTTACAGGTTTAACAGTCACGGGTGATATAGTAGTCACAGGTACAGTTGATGGCCGGGATGTATTAGCAGACGGACAAAAGCTTGATGCAATTGAAGCTGGTGCTCAGGTTAACCTTTCAAATACTGAAATCCTTAATATCATATTAACTAATGATGGGGAAAACTCAACATTAGATGCTGATTTGCTTGATGGAGCAAATAGCGATTTCTATCTCGACTTTACAAATGCAACAAACAAACCTGACCCAACAATTACTCTTTCGGGTGATGTCACAGGTTCAGTTACTTTAACTGATTTAGCAAGTGGAACAATTACAACAGACATTGCTGCTTCAGGAGTTACTGCTGCTCAATATGGTGGTGCAACAGAAATTCCTATTATTACAATCGCAGCTGACGGTCGTATCACAGCAGCTGCTACTGCTGCAGTCGCAGGTATCAGCTCAACAGCTTGGCTAACAGCAAATAATACTTATCAGATTATTACAGGTGATGGTTCTCAGTTTGATGCTAATATTTCTCAGTTTGATGCAAATGTTGATTTCGGTGCAGGTATTGATGTCACAGGAGATATCACTGTCACAGGTACTGTTGATGGCAGGGACTTAGCAACCGATGGAGCAAAACTTGATGGTATAGTTCAAGGTTCAGGTAATGGATTTGATGCCGATTTACTCGATGGTCAAGAAGGTACTCATTATTTAGATTTTACAAACTTTACAAATTTACCAGACCCACAAATTGATGTTACATTGTCTGGTAAGGTCACTGGTACAGGTTCTACAACACTTACAGACCTAGGTAATGGTTCTATAAGTATAACAACCGCTCTTGAAGATACAGGAGTTACAGCGGCTCAGTATGGTTCAGCAACAGCAATTCCTGTTATAACTGTTGACGATGATGGTCGTATTACTGCCGCAAGTACAGCTGCTATTAAAGGTATTGAATCTCTTACTTGGCACAACGCAAATACAACATTAAATTTAGAAGCAGGAGATGGTACTCACTTCCTTGCGAATATACATGAATTTGGTGAACTTGATATTACTGGTGATATCACAATCTCAGGAACTGTTGATGGACGTGATGTTTCAGTAGACGGCGCTAAACTTGACGGTATTGAAGCAGGTGCTACTGCTGACCAAACTGCTTCTGAAATATTATCGGCATTACTTACAGTTGATGGTGCAGGAACTGGTCTTGATGCTGATTTGCTTGATGGTCAACACGCTGCTGATATTATTGCTACCGCCCAATCACAAGCAGCCGCAAATGTACATGACGCAACGATTACTATTAATGCAGGAGATGCAATTGATGGTGGTGGAACATTTACAGTTAACCAACTTGCTAACTCTACAATTACAATACATCACGCAGATACAAGTTCACAAGCAAGTGTATTAGGAAGTGGCGGTCAAGTAATTCAAGATGTTGTACTTGATACTTATGGTCACGTTACAGGTCTTGACCAAGTTGATTTTGATAATCGTTATTATACACAAACATTACTTGATGCAGGTCAACTTGATAACAGATATTATACTGAAGTCGAATTAGATAACGGTCAACTTGATAACAGATATTATACAGAAACAGAATTAGATAACGGTCAACTTGATAACAGATATTATACTGAAGCTGAACTCGACGCAGGTCAATTAGATAATCGTTATTATACAGAAACCGAAACAGAAACATTATTCCTTAAAGCGGCTGATAGGTCAGTTACTGGTGCAGACGGTGTTACGGGTGGTGGACCATTAACCGCTAACGTTGTTCTTACTCACGCTGATACATCAGACGTTGCGAATACAGGCGTTCTTGATTTACCTAATGCTGAAGTTATCGAGAGTATGAACTTTGATAAGTTTGGTCACGTCGTAGGATACACAACAAATAACCTCGCAGTATTAACAGAGAACATTGCTGATGCAAGATATGTAAATGTTGATGGCGATACAATGACAGGTGATTTGACTATTGAGACGAACTTAATAGTTGATGGTAATATTAATGTTGATGGAAATGTTAATTTAGAACACGGAAGAATAACAAGTAAAGAAGTAACAACAACTTCAACAAGTGCAACAACTTTAGACCAAAATATTGCTGGATATTTTAAATCAGTAGAATATATAATAACAGCAAAACAAGGTTCTGACGTTGATGTAACAAAGATTTTAGCAATTGATACCGGCACAAGTATGTTAGGAACAGAGTTTGCACGTATTACGTCAAATAGTGAACTTGCCTCATATGAAGTGGATCACGACGGAATTGGTTTTACAAGATTAAGATGTACTCCTGCTTCGGCAACAAGTACAGTATTTACAGTAATTGCCACTTACACTGAGTCTTAACATAATAAATAAAGGTATACATTGAACAATTTAAACCGCCTATCTGGGGAGAGTGAACCGAATGGCAAATGATAAGAAATTTATAGTCAAGAATGGTCTCTTGACACCGGAAAATGCTGTCATCGGCAGCAATACGGATACTGGTGAAAAACTCCAGGTCACCGGTGACACAGTCCTAACCCAAGGTACGCAAGGTACTCCGACTTTAAAAGTTACTAATTCAGGTGGAGCTTCCGCTTCTACAATCGTTGCTCAATTTGAAGGTGATTCTGATTCACTCCAGATTCGCAATATTGGGACAGGCGATTATTCAATCACAAATCCTCAGCAAGGAAATAGTATTGAATTTTATGACGGTACCGCAGGTATTGTTATTAAATATGCAGGCTCAAATAAATTAGCATTTACAAGTACAGGAACTGATTTTACAGGTCTTTCTAATACAACGATTGAAGGTAATCGTATTCTTACAACTGCAGATGAAGGTGCAGGTAATGGATTAGATGCTGATACAGTTGATGGATTACAAGCAAGCCAATTCTTAAGATCCGATGTTGATGATACTGCCGCAGGTAATATAAACTTTTCACAAGATATTGATGTCGCAGGTTCTGCTCAAGTTGATGTTAACTTAACAGTTGATGGTCAAGCAGTTATTAAAGCTTTACTTGATGCGCAAGCAAATGCTCAAGTTGCTGGTAATTTAACTGTTAGTGGAGATCTTTTAGTTTCAGGTAATACGACAACTGTTAATACCGAAGAAATTTTACTTGCTGATAATATTATTACTCTTAATAGTAATTACACAGGCTCAACTCCATCAGAAGATAGCGGTATTGAAATTGAACGTGGTACATTAGCAAATCCAAAACTTGTTTGGAATGAATCTCAGGACTATTGGGAACTACAAGTTAATGGTTCAGTACTTGGTCGAATTATTACAACAGCAGATGAAGGTTCAGGAAATGGATTTGATGCTGATACTGTTGATGGTTTAGAAGCCGCTCAATTCTTACGTAGTGATGCTGATGATACTGCTACAGGTAATATTACAATTGAAGGTGATCTTACAATTGGAGATGATTCAGGTCCTGCTCAAATTATCTTTGACGGTAATGGAGTTAATCGTACTTTATATTCAGCAACAGGCGAAATCGGATTTTTAAACAATGCTGCTAACTGGGCGGCAAGATCTAATGCAAATGGTGATTGGATTGTTGAACGAGATGTTTCGGCAGGCAGAGATGTAATTGCTACGAACGATGTTACAGCAACAAGTGGTGATGTAACTGCTGGTGATAGTATTACAGCACAAAATAATATTACAGCAACGACAGGTAATATTGCTGCTTCAGCAGGAAGTGTAACAGCACAAACAAATGTCGCGGCAACAACAGGAAATGTAACAGCAGGTGATAGTGTTACTGCTCAAAATAATGTAACCGCTACAACAGGTGATGTAACAGCAGGTGATAGTGTTACTGCTCAAAATAACGTAACTGCCACAACAGGAGATGTGACGGCAGGTAATGATGTTACTGCAGCACAAGATATTACAGCAACTTCTGGTAATATTTCAGCAACGGCTGGTTCAGTAAGTGCAGGAACAACAGTTACCGCAGGTACTGATGTAATTGGTCAAAGATTTGTAGACGCAGACAACAATACATATCTTGTAAATCCTGGTGCAGATTCAACAATGCACGCAATTGGAATTGATGATAATCTTTTCCATAACGGTGATACTGATACAAGATTACAATTTACTGATAATCAAATAAAATTAAGAACAGGCGGCGGTGATAGATTAGACATTAATAATTCAAGAGTCTTATCTAACCTTAATACATATGTACCTAACCTTTTTGTTAACGATACAATTGTTCATAATAATGATACTGATACATTAGTAAGATTTACTACTGACACTGTAGATATTGACACAGGCGGTTCAACAAGATTAACCGCGAATAACTCAGGAGTCACAATTGAAGGTGATCTTGATGTTAATGGAGATATTACAGCAGTTAATGGTACATTCACAGGTGACCTTGCTGCTTCAAGATTTTTAGATGCTGATAACAATAACTATTATGCGGACCCTAACTCAACATCAGTAATGAATCGTATCGGCATTGACGATTACATTCAACATAACGGCGATACAAATACTTACTTTGGATTTAATGCTAACGATAATATTCAATTCTTTACTGATGCAACACAAAGAGTTGAAATCAATGGCACAAACTTTACAAGTACTGTTGATGGTATATTTCCTAACTTATATGCAGGAAGATTCTACGATTTAAATAATGCAACATATTATGTAGACCCAGCAAGTAATTCAAGAATGAATGGTATTGCTCTTGTCGGAACAATTTACCACGACGGTGATACTGATACATATTTAAACTTTAACGGTGCAAATAGTTTTGAAGTTGTCACAGGAAACGCTCAAAGATTATTAGTTAACAATACTTATGTGTTAGCAAATAACCAAATGCGTTCACCTATCTATTACGATAATAACAATACTGCTTATTACGGTAACTTTGCATCTACTTCTCAGATGGCACAAATTGATATTGATAGTTATATTCGTCATCGTGGTGATACAAATACATATCTTGGCTTTGATGCAAATGATAGTATTACATTCGTAACAGGTGGTGCTGAACGAGTTAATATTACTGACGCGAATACAACATTCTATCAACCTGTTATTGTTCAAGGTGACGTTACAGCAGACAGATTTGTTGATAGGCAGAGTTCATCTTATTATGTAAACCCAGCGGATACTGCAGTCAGTGGTACGTTCGCCGGTGGTTTAAGAATCGGAAATATTTCTGATTATGCCAACTGGGACGATAACACAGGTAACGGCGGTATAGGAATTGCTGGGCATGGAGCAATTGCGGCGGGTCAAAATCCAACAATCACAGTATCAGGTAATTATTCTGGTGGATATTCATTATTATATCTAAACAGAATTGACCCAACATCAAACCCAACAAACAACGGTCAAAGATATATTCATTTCTATCATGATGGAACAGACGGTGGTTCTATTCGTGGTGATAGTTCAGGCAATTTATATCAAGTATTAGGGTCAGGAACCAATTGGGGATTCTGGACTTCTGGTTATTCTGAAGCATTAATTGTTGATGATAGTGGCAATGTAATGGTTGCTACTGGTACTTCACCTACTTATACAGACGGTGGTGATAACACGGCATTAACAACAACACCAAGTAATCCTAAATTACACGTCGGCGGTTCAATTTATTTAAATGGTAATAACGACGGAATTATATTCGGTCGTGGTACAGCATCATTCCTCAAAGATGAAGAATTAGCGTTCGGTTGGGGATCTGGTTGGTATATGCAAGATGCTTCTTACTTAAGAGTAAGAAATAATACAACCGTTTATTCTACAGGTAATACTCAGTTTAATAGATATTATGCATATCAGAATACAGCTTATTACCTTGACCCAGATGGTGATTCACAATTAAATACAGTTGACATTGATGATTACATTCGTCATCGTGGTGATACAAATACTTTAATTGGTTTCTCAGGTAATGATACATTACTTTTCCAAACAAATGGTGTGAATCGTTTACAAATTAATAACGGTGCATTTAGGTCAAGAAACAATACAGTCCAATTCTATTCAAGTGGAATTGAAATACAAAAACAAAGTAATGGCGGTGGTGTAGGACTTACAGTATCAGACCAAAACAGCGCAGAGACTCCTGGATTAACCGGATTACAACAAGGTTCTATTACATTTTGGCATGCTGATAACTCTGTCACAACAGGTGCAAACGCTGCTTGGTATTTTAATTCATCAGAAGCAACTGTTCATTATGTCTTTGCTGAAAACAATGGAGCAAATGGTGGTAATTTAGTACCTATAGTTAATAACACTGGTAATATAGGTTTATCATCTTATCGTTGGAATACTGTTTACGCAGGTACAGGTAATTATAGTGGAAATGTAACTGCAGCCAATATGTATGCAAGCAGATATTATGATGCTGATAATAATACATATTACGCTGACCCAGCAAGTACTTCTTATCAACAGTATATGAACATCAATGTTGGTAATGAAAATATTGGCGGAGCAAACTCAAGCACTCTCGGATTGATGATGAGAGGTAATTACAATAGTAATACCTGGGCTCATAAATTCCATAAGATGGACCACGGCGGTGGAGTTCCAATATATCTTTCACAAACAATTGGTACTGCAGCTTGGTCACCATTACAAAGATGGGGTACTTTCTCAGGTTCGTCAGGTGCTTCGAACGGTGGTTATACTTCTCAAATATTTGGTACGTTAAGAGTTGATACTGCTACCTATTCACCAATTTATTATGACCTAAATGATTCTTCTTGGTTCGCAAATCCAAACGGCGAATCTAGACTCAATACAATCAAGCTTGATGATAACGCTGTTG
>Ga0208547_1001438_pt1 | contig 13155 bp, 9 predicted proteins | sample DEB08_DNA_5_FD_185501 | JGI IMG/M metagenome (GOLD analysis project Ga0208547, IMG submission 185501) | Aqueous microbial communities from the Delaware River and Bay under freshwater to marine salinity gradient to study organic matter... | ecosystem: Environmental > Aquatic > Marine > Coastal ...
GTACTTAAATCTTTTTTCTACAGCTCCTGCAGACTCATTCATTTTAGAAGGACGCATAAATGCACCATGGGTTGATGGGTTTGAAACAAAGTCCCATGCAATAAGTTCAAAGTCATCTTGTACTTCTACTGCTCCTTCTTTATATAATTCTTTTACAGAACCTAAACCTCTACTTGAAATTCCTAATGTAATTCCTTCTTTAAACAACGTTTTAAGGATCTTTCCTGATGGTGTATCAAGTACTTGGACTGTTCCCATTAAATCATCTCCGCTCCACCAAATCTTAAGTATGTTATGTGATACGTTGTTTAAGTTCACGACTGATGACTCTGGATGATCTAATTCGCCTAATGCTCTGTTCTGTCCAATAAATTCTGTCATATATCGTTTACATTCTCTTTCTAAGATATGTTTAGGATATATTCTGCCATTTTGGTTTTTTGCTCCAGCACGTTGAAGTACTCCTTGAACAATAAACCCGCCAGGTACGCCATATTCTCTAGCACTTTGCTCTGACAATACCTTTGGTTGAAATGGTTTATATTCTAATAAAAGATTGTTCATATTATTCTCCTAATGCTCTTACTCTTTCAGATATCTTAACAAGACGCTCTGATATTTTTGTTAATGCTTTATCAACAGATGGGCCATATCCTTCACGAGACAAACCCGACTCTGTTTTTAAACGAGAAGAATAACGAACAAGTTGTTCAATTTCTTGAAGCTTTTTTGAAACTTCTTTGATCGTTTCTTTTACTTTTTTATCTGGTGTTGATTTTGAATCACCTAATGCAAATTTTTTGTATGATTCAATAAGTTGTTCATACTTCTTATCCATTGATTCTGCAACACCTGCATACTTCATTTTCTTTTTCTTGCGAGCTTGTTCTGGTGTAGAAAATGCTTTTGGTGTATTGTATGCTCCTGCTCCTGATGATGTAGACATCTCGTCCATGGTCTCTATCTCATATGTAATTCGGTATATATAGTTGCGACCTTGCTGGTACATTTTACGATCGATAATTTTTATATTACCATATTCCATTTTAACTTTTTTCAACTCAAAATTTGCTTTTTTCATTGCAGTTGCTTGATCTGTAGACTCGCCTTCGACAGATAACGGAACTTCTTCTTCATATGAATTTTGCTGTTCAGTCATATCCGTTTCTGATTCTGGATTCATAAAATCACCTTGCCAATCAGTTGTGGAGTCTAATACTTCAATATCATATGCACCAAAATCACCCATCAAATCTTCAATTTCACTTTGAACAAATGATGCATATACATTGCTACCATAAATAGTAACTTCTGGATAGCCGTTTCTTTTATCAGCAAATAGATTAAGAGCTTTACGGGCATCTCTTAAAGATACTTCAATATAATATGGCTCATCAAGTGCTCCACGAAGACCTTCATCTACTAGTTTAACATCCATTCCTTTGTCAGCCAACTCTTTTGCTTTGTCTGGATCTGTTACAGATATCGAACCTTCACCTGATTGTTCATTATATTGTTTTTCTTTTACTTTTTTAATTGCATCTTCTTTTGACATACCAGAAGCAACCATACGAGCAATCATTACATCAGCGAAGTCTTTGTCTCCGTCCTTGTCTTGATCTTGTTCTTCCAACTCTTTGAATTTTGATTCCATTTCTTTTAGTAATGATTTCATTTATGTACTCCATTCAATTCTTTTAAAAGATCAAAATAACGTAACAGATTCAATACGTGCGATTCTTTTACAATGTTAATATTTTCTACATCACAAAGCATTTCTGATAAACGCTCTACTTTAATACGTGTTGCAGCATCATTGATATGAGAAACATGACTCTTCAATCCTTTTTTGATTGTAGGAATAACGGTTTGAATATATTCTTTTAATGCTTCTGTGTCATTAACATTAGTAATATATTTGTTCAACAAACCTTTTTGATTCTCATCTAAACCTGAATATTTACTATTAAATTTATCAACAAGCAATTCATATGTTAATAAACGCTGATCCTTAGGTTGTGATTTAAATGCTTCTAATACAGTATCTGTTTGTTTTTCTGCTTGAGCTCTCTCTGTTATGATAGAATCAACTATGTTACTTTTGCATTCCATGATTTGTTTTGGATTGTCTGCCTCATCATTTTCAAAAATAATGTATGCTGAAGCTAGCAATTTGTAATTAGGAACTCTAATCTTAGAAATTTGATCTAACTTAAAATTGTTAGAAATTTCTTTTACGAGATTATATCGTTCTTTTCGAAGTGTTGATTTATTTAATTTTTTGTGAGCTTCTTTCAAGCTTCGTATGTATTCTAATGCTTTTGCTTCAGACTTAAATTGTTCTTTAAGCATTGCATTGTATAATTTTATTTCTTTAGCTAACTCAGTGTTCTTTCCAAAATACTTTTTAATAATGTCAATCGTTACTGATTTGTCTGAAGTCATTGTTTCAGAAGTTAGTTTCCGAACCAACATTTCGAAAAGGATGCCTGTGTTCTTATACTTGCTATGTTTTAGTTTTTTCATTACTTTTCCGAAGTATATTTACTTATAAATATTAATCATCATTTAAAATATTGTTTTCATCTAACATTGAACCCATCTCTGTGTTATTTTGTTCATTATTCAATGTTTCTGAAATAATTTTTGGTGATTTAGGTTTAATTTTTTTTAAGATATCTGAATGTTCTGTTGTGAAATTCGTATGCTTTGGATTTCTTCTATAGAACCTTGGATCACCAATAAATGCTGATTTTCTATTTTCAGGATCTAAATCTTGTTTGATTTGTTTTGTACCTAGCGGATCCCACCCAAATGCATTCTTGTGTTGGCCAGACTTAATTCCTTCTGGTGGACGGCCGCCTTTATCTGGCTCTACCACATCGTTGCTACTCATATGAGCTGTTGCTAGATCATGTGGCGTTCCATATGATCGACCTGTTACTGTAGGATCATTTCCTTCCTGTTCAATTTGATTTTGGCGGAAAGTTAATTTGATATCTTCAGTAATATCATTTCTTTCTTGCAACCATTCTTCTTCCGACATATTGAATATGTATTCATAAATGTATTTGTGAGAAACTAATTTTGAATCTTTCATTGATTGTGCCAATTGAATTTTTTCATTCATTAGTGCAACTTTTTGCTGGTCATATATAATAGATGGGGCTGTAAGTTCAAGTTCAAAATTAACTAAATCTTTATCTTCATATCCTTGTGCATATAAATGTATAATTGCAATTTTAGTTAATTCAGAAACAAATATCTTTTGAAGACGCTCAATTGTTCTTGCAAAACGAATATCCATGGATGCTAATGTAGATTTACCTTCTACACCTTCATCATATCCTAAAAATGGCTTTGGTACTTTTAACGCAGCCATCATTTTGTGTTTTACATATTCAATATCATCAATGCCGGTAAATTCCATGCCTTCTAATGTATTGATCTCTGTTGAACTATTTCCCCCTCGAACAGGCAAGTAATAATCTTCTAACATGTTGTTGATGTTGAATCTCATGTTATAATTACCAGTCTTGGGATCAACGTGTGGAATCTTTTTCATTTTATTGATAACTTGTTCCATATACCCATCAACTTCATTAGGCGGAATATTACCAATATCAATTTTAAAGATACGCTTTTGTGGTGCACGCATGATTCTGTGAATAAGCATTGCATCTTCTAAAAGCATTAATTTTTGAAATTCATGACGTGCGCCTTCTAGCATACTGCGGCCGTATGGAAGGAAATTTGAATCCGAAATATTACGGAAGTGTGCTATCTCAAATACATCATATGTAAGTTGTTCTGACACAATGTGTCTAAATTTAATATCATACTCACCTGTATTATCATTAAATTCTTCCCACCTCTCAATTTCATATGAAGAAAACGGACGTACATTTAAAATACCAATTTCATCAGCAATATCTAATTTCAAAAAGAAATCGCCATATTTGGCCATGTTACGAATCCAGGGCCAAAGATTGAATTCAATGTTCATTACATCATAAAATAAACTGTAAAGAATTTTTTGGATCCTACTATCTGACGATTTGATTGTTAATATATCGCCAAATTGATCTGCTAATGTTGATTCATCAGCATATATGTCTAAAGCTGAAGATATAATAGGATCTTTATCCATCATTTCGTAATCAGTATATAACTGCATACGATTTTGATGCATGTAATAATTTGAGTCATATCCGCCCATACCTCCAACACGATGCTTGTTTGAACCGTGAAGTCTTGTATATCTGTCGGCTACTTTACTTTGCGTTAAGTTACCTGTCGATTGAAGGCGGTTAGTATCAACTACACGAAGTTTATCTTTGCCATAAGCTCTGACAACTACATTTGTAGAAAATAAGTTTTGTAATCGTTTTCTAAGTGACGCCATAGTATTTATTCTTTATATAAAATAAATATCAAGTTACTTAATAAGCCAGGTCAAATCTTCATTGCCATAACCATTGTCCCAATCCCATCCAATATCTTTTGGTCGATTGTTTCCGGTATAAATAACTGAATCTGTTTTTTGTAACTGTGTTAAGGCACGTTTATTTAATTCAATGCCTTGTTGTCTTAATTTTAATGATGTATCTCGTAACCAAAGTCCAATTGCAAATGCCATAACCAAGTCATCATTATAACCTCGTTGTGCTTGTGCTTTGCCATTTTCCCAAATAAATACAAATAGTTCTTGTATAAGTCGTTTTGAATGAATAATAGGAGAACCTTCTCTCATATACATTTCAAGTGCAGATATCATTAATGGTCTTGTTCTAGCTGTAGTAGAAACGCCAGGAACCATTTTTGATTTGTCTTTTGTATCATATCCTTTTCTGAGTTGAATATCTACATCAACATATCCATCATCTTTATATGTATAAAATAGATTTTGATATCCTCTATCTATTGCAGGTTGAATTGCAGCCCATCCAATGTTTGCATTTTCAATTGCAAGTAATGCATTGTTCCATTCTGATGCAACACTTATTAACATATTACCAAAATCTTTAGGAGGAAGTTTTCCTTTATATTCTGCTACCTGTTCTATTGTTTCAACATCAATAACATGAAATGTAGAAAAGTCAGCTCCATCACCACGCGCGACGTCAGCTATTACTACATAGTCTCTAGAATAATCTGGATATTTCCATATCCAATAACCATTATCATATCCTCTTCGTTCTATAGGCTCCGTACATTTTAATTCAAATTCTTGCAATATTGAACCATCAATTACAGTGTGACCAGAACTAATAAAGTCACAATCACATTCTTGTGCTGCGCCTTTTTCTCCTAAAAGTTGTGTTTGTTCATCGCGCCAATCTTGATTTCGTTCTGGGTGCACATCCCATCTAAGTCTAATTGTGTTGAATCCATTATGCCCAGATTCAGCACCTGCCCATGTTTGATGAAACCAATTACCAATACCATTAGGTGTTGAAAGTACTATTGCGCCACCTCCAGTAGATAGAGTTGCTTGTGATGCTACCCAAATTTCTTCAATGTTTCTAATAAATGCAGCTTCATCTACAATTAATAATGATAATGCTTCTGAACGTGCTCCGGTAGATGCTGAAGAAATTGCTTTTATTTGTGAACCATTTTTAAATTTTAATGACAACTTGTTGTTTGCTGTCATATTACCTTTTAACCATGAAGGTAAATTATCATGCATTACCTGCACTTTTGTAACAAGGTTCTTTGCTACTTCTTGTGTTGTTGCAATAACAAGTACGTTGAAATCTTCATTGAACAACATTGCCCAGAGAGCATATCCTGCAGATAATGTTGATATACCTAACTGTCGGGACTTCAATATAATATTATATCTACTATCACGTAAATCCGTTAAGGATTGTTCCTGGAATGGATAAAGATTAAATTTTATTTTTCCTTTAACAGGATGTTGAATATAACAATAATTACGCATAAAAAAGACGGGATCTGAAGCACATTTTTGGTACTGTTCCGCGATTATTTGTTTTATGTCTTTTTGTGCTGCCATAAATTATTTACCAATCTTCCACATCAATCTTAGAGAACCAACCGGTTGAAGGTTTTGATTGATGCCTAACCCAGCTCCGATAATTCTTTTACGTTTACTTCTGTATAGTAACTCTCCACCAATGTAACTGAATTGTTGTTGGTTTCCTGCTAACCCAACACCATAATAAAATTCATTCTTAGAAATGAGTGAATCTCTTTTTATGATTGTAGTTGGAATATAAATGTTTGGATTAATTTCTCTGAATATGATTGAATTTTGTGTTATAGTATCATTGATTACGATATTACCTAATGAATCTAAATCTAATGTGTCTGTATAAAAATACTTTGCGTAATAATCTTTCAATACTGAAAGTGTATCAATATCCTTTAAGGTTGTATCATGTACCGTATCAACTCTTACTCTCCATTTAGGAACATAAACTAAGCTATCAAATTTTACAGTATCCCATTTTGTTTCTATTTTGGTAATAACAGTTCCTTCAACGACATCGGGTTGTTTGTTTTTCTTACCAAATAAGTTGAAATCGATTGATGGACCAGAACATTGTTGCATGATAATGATTATTACAACCAACACCACTATGATGATGTTCTTTATGTTACTGAAAAACTGATTCATTATTTTTTATGATATAACTCATAAACCTTATTTACTAAGTTTGATTTTGTTAGTTTAGAATCCAAATCTATTTTGAATTCTTTTTTAGCAGTTGTAATTAATTCTGCCTTTTTCATTGCACGAAGAGCACTCTTAGTGATTTTCTTTGTAGAAGGTTTTCTACCTTTTCTTTTAGAACCGCCCACTGCTTTTGCAACATCATCAACTTGTTTAATAACTTCCGATGCTGATTCTTTTACATCATCAATTTCTTCTTTTATTCTGTTGTATCTTCTTTTAACTTCTTCTACAACATCATCAAAATCTTCTTTGATATCATCAACTTTTTCTTCGATTTTTTCATCGATTTCAGTTTGGCCTTTCAACCAATTCCATAGTTTTAATAATAACTCTTTAATCATCTTTAGTCTCCATTTTTGCAACTTCTTGCATGAATTTTTCACGATACTCTTGAAATTCTCGTTCTACTTTGTCAGCAAATTCTGCCGGAGTCATTCTTGCATCAACTGTTTCTGTTTTACCATCTGCATTTGATACAACTTCATACGTCCTAGTATATGCTTGTTTTAGTAGTTCAACATCTTGTTCAGCTCGCTTAATCCATTCTGTTGCGTTTGTTGTCATTTTTTTTATTGCGTACTCATTAAATTTACCTTCAACCCGAAGTTTATTTTCCATTTCAACAACACAATCAAAACACATACCATGTATCGTTTTCATTTTGCGATCTAAATGATTAGGTGATTTACATGTACATGTTTCTTTAGGGCAATTTGAAAATGTTGATAATGAGTCTCTGGTAGATTGAAGTGTTTCAGCACCACGTTTGGTTTTCATCACATAACCATCTTTTTGTTCATAAAGATATGTGATTCCAGATTTAGGATCTGTTTCTTCCCATGTTTCTCCAACTAATCGCTTTTTAGTATCTTTCTTAGATTCTGAAAAACCATGGGTTTTATTTGTTTGAAATTTATGCTCTCCAGCTAACATTTTGTTAACTGCATCGACATTCTGTAACTTTTTTGACATAACTCGTTTTGTTTTATTTATGAATATTTTTCTAACATTCTATCTGCAGCAATTTTTAGATAACGATATAATTCCTTTAGTTTGCCTTGATTCATAACTTCATTGCCTTGCTCATCAGTCATTGTTCCTGTTTTTTGAACTGCTTTCAAAATCATTTTGATTTGTTCTGGGGATGTTGGTTGATTTTTAACTAATGTTACAAAGCTATTTAATTGTGCTGTTGAATCTTGCTCAGGTGCTGCATCAGCTTTAGGTTCTTCTGCCGGAGTTTCTGCTTCTGGCTCCGGAGCTGGGGCTTCTGGTGTTTCTGCGGGAGCTGGAGCTGGTGCTGGTGTAGGTTCTTCTGCTGCAGCTTCTGGCTCTGGTGCAGGTTCTTCTGCGGCAGGTTCTTCTTCTGGCTCTTCTTGTTCTTTAAGCACTGCTTTAATTCTACGACGAATCATTTCTCTAACTAAACGTTCTTTTTGTTCTCTTGTTAGATTTTCAATTTTATCTTTAATAGAATCTTCACTATCTTTTTCATCATCATCTTGACGCTTAGACATTACTTTAGCAGCATGTTTTGGGTCATGTTCTCCTTCTGGTTTATAAGCTCTATCAGCATCTTTCATGTCCGGAACAATCGATCCGTTGTCAATTACTGGTTTATCAGTTTTACGAAGTACATTCTTTTGCTTTTCACCAGTAGAATTTGGCACCATGTTTTCTGTTTCATCTCCTTCATAATCTTTAAGATCTTTACGTGGAGTTGGTTTCGTTGATTTTTCTAAATCTTTTGGTGCTTTATATTTTGACTTATGTTTCTCTGCCATTTGAAAGTCCTATTTTTAATATAAATATTATCGTCCGTACTTTAATATGCCTATTAGTTGATTGACTGGTGCAAATGCACCTGTTAATTTGTATGTATTGCCTTTGAAGGTAAATACAATTCCTTCTATCGGAACAATTTTTTCAAAGCCTCCTAGCTTTTCAATTCTTTTTAATTGATACTCAACTTTTTTAAGAATTTCTGGGTCTTTACTTTGCTGTACTTGCTTCATCAATGTAGCAATATCTCTTTTAATTTCCTGTGTAGATTTACTAGGATCTGCAGCTAATATCTGCGATACATTTGATAATACAAGAGCTCCTAATCTCAAAAAGATTGATTCAAATGGTTCCATGTTTTGTTTTTGATATGATTTAAAATCTTTTTTATCAAAATCTGTTACCCATTGTGAATACTCAGGATTTTCAATTTGTTTTTTAATAGCTGTTATTGATGTTGATTTATCATCGAATGCCCATCTATCTACTAATGTGTCTCTTAAATCATCTGATATATCATATCCCAATTCTTGAGCTTTTGTGGTAATTACGTCTCTCCACCAAGCACGATGATATTCAGAAATTAAATCAGTATCTTTAAGGCCGAATTGTGTTTTAAGTTGATCTACTTCTGCAAATAATGCTGCTTGTTGATCTTCAAAATCTGCAATACGACCTAATTTAATTTTTTGCGGCGGAATAAACGAAAATGTATTTTGCATGTGCGCATTGGCATCTTCAATTATTTTCTGAATCAATGCTCCGCCGGTCATATCAGTCTGAACTTTATTTGCATTTTCATCATATTCAACTAAATTGTGAAACTGTATATGTGCTTTATCATAATTAATAATGTTCTTGGTTGCAGGATATATAATTTCCATGTTTGCAAATACTCGACCATTTTTAAATATTTCGTCTAATTTAGAACTATCTATTTTTCCAAAAGCTGCTTGTAAATCTTGTCCTGATTCTCGGAATGCATCTGATATAGGTCCGCGGCCTTCAAATTTATTAATTAGTTCTTGTGTCGTTAATGGCTTTTTAATTGTACCTTTATTACGAGCAAACCCTACTTGTCCGTTCTTCCACGTTACTTGAAGGTTCTGGCCATCAGTCTTTTCTGTTACTGCTTCTTCTACATCTAATTCGCCTTCTAACGCACGTGCAATTAATTCTTTCATTTCATTGAAGGTTAATCCATGATCATCATATGGATGAGCCATATGGCCGGCAGCGCCACCTTCCGTGAGCAATACTCCTTCAGTTAATGGAACACCAAATGTAGTTTTGTCATACGTATCAAAATCATATACAAACTCTTTACCGGTATTCTTATCTAAAAACTTGCGTAGCTTTTCAATTTTCTTTTTGTGTTTCTCAGCAGTTTTAGGATCCATATAGCCTTCGATAACTGCTTCTATATCTTCTGCTAATTGTGTAGACCACCATTCTCTAGAAAAAACGGTTTCGATCATTTTGCCTGTGAATATTTCCCAAACATTTTTAAGAATTTCATCTGTTATGCCTGGATAAGATTCTTTGAATCTACGATAATCGCCTGCAGCAATTGCTGCTCTCGTTGATGTAGCAGATACAGGCTCTCCTGTCGGATATTGTATTGGATCTGTGTTTGCAGTTAATTCAATAGCATCTACTCCAGCTGGCATCATTCGACCCGACTTATCGCCTACTGTTTTGTATTTGTCTACATTAGGCACAAATGATTTAGTTCTCACATAATCATCTCCTTTTGCAGATGCAGCCATTGCATATTGACCCGCAGTATCTGCTGGCAATGCAAACAAGTATTCATATGCAGCCATGATAGGAGAATTAAATTCTGTTGGCTGTATGCGGATCTTTGGGTTTGAATTCATCAAATTGAATGCTTGAATTGATTGTGTTCTTGTGAACCCATCTCTGTCTTTTGGTCCAATTAGCATCACTACTTGTTGTACTTGTGGATCTTCTGCATAACGATTAGCAAGTGCTAAATGTGCTCCAGTAATAGGTTTAAATCCGCCTGGAAATAAAACAGTAACATTACTTGTTTGCTCTGTGAGATGTTGTTTGAATTCTTGTAGTATTGATTTCATTCGAATGCCTATTTTATATAAATATCAATCATTGTATTAGTATTAATTTTAAGCACCAGCTGGTGTTTGTGGAAGCTCTACTGCTTCAGCTAAACCGATGCTTTGGAACTCATTTGCTTGACGTGTTGTCATAACATGCAAATTACGCCAATTCAATGAACCACTTGTTGTGCCAGTAGTTTGGGCAATTCGTAAACGTTCATACATTTCAACTTTTACAAATTTTCCTTGCATATCTCCATTAATGGGTTTATACATTTGTACAAAATCGCCTGAATAGAATGCTATGCCATTTGAAAGCTGCGTTCCGAAGTATCCATCATGCATACTTCCAGAAAATTCATATGTTTCTAATGTTTCTATCGGTGTAATGATTCTGAAATTGGGACTAGTTGCATTTGTTTCTATTGGGCCAGCTGATGCAGATATATATGACAAATCAATTTTTAATAGCGGCTGTACACCAAACGAACCCGATATCTGTGATGAACTACCTGATATTGAGCCGGAAACTTGAAACATGAATACCATGTTAGTTTCACCTGGGAGTATGTTACATGTAAATGATGCTAACAATACATTTGATGATGTATATGGAGAGCCAGTTGCAGTAGTGTGTGGTGTGTCTTGAGACAACGACTCATCTTGATATACAATCCTAGCAATATTTGATGCATCAACTACCCGTTGAGCTGTACTTAGTACTACGTAGTCTTCAGTGATCGGGGTCGGCGGAAAAGTACCAGTATCTACTCCAGTTTGTATAGTGTTTGTGATTAATACATTTGACCCAGTTATTTCGCCGTTATATATATTTAAATCATCGCCTGACTTTATTTGCAAATTACCATCCGAACCCGATAAAAATGTAGTTGCATTACCTACAAAAAACTTTTGTGTTCTTACATCTAATTCAGAATCTGTAGTTGAAAATCTAAAATAGCTAGATGTATTTGCATATAATTCTAAACCAACACCACTATATGGTACGCCGCCTTTAGTTCCGGAGCTGCCAGATAATGCACTACCACTCCATAGTAAAAATCCAGGATCGCCGTATTCAAATCCAGAATACCCTAAGCTTCGTACGAACCCAGTATCTTTAAGTCCTGAAATTGCAATACCTGTTTCTAATGTGTCAGCTACATACAATGAACCTGTTATCATTGAGTATTCGCCGTCTATATAACGATTACCACCCTGCCAATCTACATTATTGATATATGTTGATTGTCGACTCTTAACGCCATCTACATTGAAATAATCTATGCGGAAACGATATTGATTTGAAGATTTATGTTTTGTAGGAATCTCCGTACGTATTTTTGAGTAGGATGGCGTATACCCAGCATCATTATCAGTAGTTGTTCTGATATCTGAAAATGTCCATTGCCCAGATTCTATAACAAATATTAGTGATGCAGTTCCGGTTGCTGGTGCTTCAAATTCAAATACTGTGTCATCAAATCTTTGTGAATTACTTGTTACTTCTAATTCACCTACTCGAACACCTAATTTAGTTGGTAATTCTTGATTAAGAATATCAGTATCATCAAATGGAAATGCAGAGCCTGATAAAAATACACTTAGTTTTGGGTTATTATTACCACTAACAGCACTTCTTGTACCAATTGCATCTATTGTAATTTTATATGAAGATTCTGAAACAAATGTTGCTGCATACGCTGGTTTTGTTTGAAATGTATATACTTGGTTGTATGCAGTAATATCCCCAGAACTACCTGTAATTACTTGTACTGCATTTGCCATACTTGAAGATGTCCACACCAATGTAGGTGCAGACAGTTCTACAAAACCAGAATAGTAGTTTGACTCCCAATACGTATCAATAACAGGCTGTGATGTAAATGCTCCTATTCGAAAATCTGGAAATACATTTGTTTCATCAATAAACAATTCTGTTTCTTCTAACTCAATGTCATTGATTTGTTCCCATGTACCTATACTACCATTCCCATTCAAAAAGATTTTAATTCTGCTAACATCCCCAGTTGCTGGTTGCAAGCCGAATAATGATATGTTTGCAAATGATTCAGAATTTTGAGTTGGTGTATATACTGGGTCTGCTTCATATGTTATAGAAAATGAAGAATAATCAAACTGCGTATATGTATGTGTAAATATAGATTGCGATGATGCAACCGTAAAGTTGTCGTCTAACAACATCAATGTATCAGATAATACTTTTCTAACTGTTGTTTGATACGTGCTTGTGCCGGGCGTGTATTGCGGTGTAGGGGCAGGATTTGTAGGTGATGAAACTGTTATAGTACCACCTTCCATTTCTTGTGTAAATAACCCGCCCGTGATTTCAAAAGCTGGTGTATTATTATATGAAAAATATCTTACTGTGCCTGTAGTATAAGTAGGAAACTGCTGATTATTAGGATATGTTCTATCTAATTGTACTCCTACTTGTTCTGTTAATGATGCAGAAGGCAATGTTTCAAATATGATTTCAGAATCATTAGATATCGTAGGATTAACTTCAACTGTTCTAGACCATCTAACGTTAGATCTACCTTCCCATTCTTGCGCCACCGGCTG
>Ga0208547_1001440_pt1 | contig 13146 bp, 10 predicted proteins | sample DEB08_DNA_5_FD_185501 | JGI IMG/M metagenome (GOLD analysis project Ga0208547, IMG submission 185501) | Aqueous microbial communities from the Delaware River and Bay under freshwater to marine salinity gradient to study organic matter... | ecosystem: Environmental > Aquatic > Marine > Coastal ...
AATCCAAAGAAGCACCAAAATTAAGCAGGTCAAAAGGATCTTTTTCAGATCCAATTACAGCGCTCATACCCGTCGCACGATTGTGACTCAAATAGGTTTTAGCACCCCACTTTTCACCTCTTTTACTCAAATGCAAACTGTTGGTAAACAAATTGAACCCCCGTTTGTCCTCCTGACTGTTTTGAGAACCGGCACTACTTTGCAAACTCGCGCTAAAACCAGGTGAAGCCTTTTTTGTTTTAATGTTGATCACACCTGTTGCAGCGGCACTTCCATAAAGACTGCTGGCAGCACCTTTGAGGATTTCTATGGATTCAATTTGACTTAAATCCAAAAAATTAATGTTGAAATCGTTTTCTATACGAGAAGGATCAGACACTCTGATTCCATCTATTAAGATCAATACCTGTCGGTTTCTACCCCCTCGAATGGAAACTGTTTTATTCTGTCCTGAGTAGGTTTGACTTCCAAGTATTTCTATTCCTGCAAACTGTTTAATTAAAGCACTGATTCCCAGGCCTTGAAAATTTGAAATTTCCTCTGTGTTGACTTTAATGATAGGTCTTCCTGACTGAGACTGTTTAAAAGGAAATCGTGAATCTATAAGAACGACTTCTTCTAAATTTTCTACTTCAGGGAGTGCTGCGATACTGTCTTTTACCTCATCGTTTTGCTGTGCAAAAGCTACTCCACCAAGAACGAAAAATAAGGTGCTTAAAAAAGTCTTTTTAATCATCTGTAAGTAATGTGTTTTTCGCTTTACTCCCGAAGCTAAAAACGATTACACTTGAAGGCAGGTCTCCTGACTTGCATCTTTAATCTACCTTCCCACCCCAAATGGGATAGTGGTGTAAGAGTTGATTAAAGTATCTTGTTTAGACTGAGCTTACAGTTGCGGGTACAGTTCTGGAATTTCACCAGATTCCCTTTTCATCTTTAGCTAAAAAGAACCTTCTTAATAAAAGTACTAATTTAATTCGGGTTTACTGAAGGTATAAAAAGCTTTTTAAAAGAATAATTCAGCACAGAGGTATAGAATAAATCTCCTGCTAGGGCATTAATGAAAAAAGGAATTGCCAAAACAAAACAATTGGTCAATCCTGCCCAGGTCAGAGGGTAATAAAAATACCAAACTCCTAGGTTACTCAAAACAAAAAAGCTTAATGAGGCTCCAAAAACGGTACCAAAAGACAATGATTTTGCCTTAAGCCCTATAATTGAAATTAAAACAAAAGCAGAATAAATGATTGGCATTAAGGAGTGAACCCCAATAAAAAGGTCTGTAAGCAACATACATCCCAAAGGAAGAAAGAGTGCCATTCGTTTATTTGCAAAATGATAGCCCGTAAATAGCGCAATACTTGTTATTGGCGCAAAGTTTGGTGGATGTGGTAACAAACGGGTGAGTAAAGCCAACACGACCAAACCAAAAACAACTTTCATTTCACTTTCTTTAAATCCCATTCCTGTGTTTTTTGTAAAACTATACAATTTATACTATTTGGTCAAATACATTTTACGTCTAGCATACAAATCGTAAAAAGTATCTTCTTTCAAACTATCTATAAACAATATACTCTCTCCCGTACTTTTCATTTCGGGACCTAATTGTTTATTGACGTTAGGAAACTTATTAAATGAAAAAACAGGTTGTTTTATGGCGTAGCCCTTAAGTTGTGGGTTAAATTTAAAATCGGTTATTTTATTTTCTCCCAACATTACTTTGGTCGCATAATTTACATAAGGCTCTTTGTATGCTTTTGCGATAAAAGGCACTGTTCGAGAAGCACGAGGATTGGCTTCAATGACATACACCTTGTCTTCTTTTACAGCATATTGGATATTGATTAGACCAACGGTGTTTAGGGCTAATGCTATTCTATGCGTATGATCTTTGATTTGTTGTACCACATACTCACCCAAATTGAAAACGGGAAGTGTAGCGTTGGAATCTCCTGAGTGGATTCCACAAGGTTCAATGTGTTCCATGATACCGATGATTTGAACATTTTCTCCATCACAAATCGCATCGGCCTCACATTCTATTGCTCCATCGAGATAGTGATCCAACAATAATTTATTGTTGGGGATTTTTTGTAACAAATCAACAACATGAGCTTCCAAATCCTTTTTATTGATCACAATTTTCATTCCTTGACCTCCTAGTACATATGAGGGCCTTACTAAAATTGGAAAATCCAATTGATCTGCCAATGCCAAAGCCTGATCTGCAGTTTGAGCGACCCCAAATTCTGGATAGGGTATCTCGTTTTCTTTTAAAAGGGTAGAAAAACTCCCCCTGTCCTCTGCAAGATCTAGAGACTTAAAACTTGTGCCAATTATTTTTATGCCGTAACGGTCCAGCTTTTCTGCGAGTTTTAAAGCGGTTTGCCCTCCTAATTGAACAATAACACCTTCGGGTTTTTCATGCTGAATGATGTCGAAAATATGTTCCCAAAAAACAGGTTCAAAATACAATTTATCTGCTGTGTCAAAATCGGTAGAAACGGTCTCTGGATTACAGTTGATCATGATGGTCTCATAACCACATTCTGAAGCAGCTAAAACACCGTGAACACAACAGTAGTCGAATTCGATTCCCTGACCTATTCGATTGGGTCCTGAACCTAATACAACAATTTTTTTACGATCGGTGACCACACTTTCATTTTCACTGAAGGCCGTTCCATTTTTGATTTTTACTTTTGCTTCGAAAGTAGAGTAATAGTAGGGTGTTTTAGCTTCAAATTCTGCTGCACAGGTATCCACCAATTTATATACTCTTTCAATACCAAGTTCTGTGCGTTTGTTTCGAACTTCGCTCTCCAAACACTTGAGCATATGTGCCACCTGACGGTCAGCAAAACCTTTTTGTTTTGCCTCTAAAAGAAGAGGTGAGTCTATTGTGTCAATAGATTCTCTAGAAATCTGTTTTTCTAGAAGATGAAGCTCCTCGTACTGCTTCAAGAACCACATATCTATTTTTGTGATTTCGTGAATTCTGGAAAGTGGAATTCCAATTTGAATGGCATCATAAATTACAAATACCCGATCCCAACTTGCTACAGTTAATTTACTTATAATCGTATCGTAATCTGTGTACCCTTTTCCGTCAGCTCCTAAACCATTTCTTTTTACTTCTAAAGACTGAGTTGCTTTGTGAAGCGCTTCTTGAAATGACCTCCCTATTCCCATCACTTCGCCAACGGACTTCATTTGTAATCCGAGTGAACGATCGGAGCCTTCAAATTTATCAAAATTCCAGCGTGGAATTTTTACAATAACATAGTCCAAAGTAGGTTCAAAAAGTGCGGAGGTCGATTTTGTTATTTGGTTGTCCAACTCATCAAGAGTATATCCAATAGCGAGCTTGGCAGCTATTTTAGCTATGGGGTAACCTGTAGCTTTTGAGGCCAAAGCAGAAGAGCGAGATACTCTAGGATTGATCTCTATTGCAATAATGTCTTCTTTTTCGTCTGGACTTACAGCAAACTGTACATTACACCCTCCAGCAAAGTCACCTATACTACGCATCATATGGATAGCCATATCGCGCATTTTCTGGAATGTTTTATCAGATAATGTCATTGCTGGTGCAACGGTAATGGAGTCTCCTGTATGAATACCCATAGGGTCCATATTTTCGATTGTACAGATTATGACAACATTGTCGTTTTTATCACGCAACAATTCCAATTCATATTCTTTCCAGCCTATGAGTGCTTTGTCTATCATCACCTCATGTATTGGAGATATTTCCAATCCACGGGTCAATAACTCATCAAAATCTTTCTCTTCATGGACAAAGGAAGCTCCCGCACCACCAAGGGTATATGAGGCCCTAATGACTAGTGGAAAACCAAATTTTTGAGCAATTTCTTGCCCTTTTAAATAGGAATTGGCAGTGGCCTGTGGTGCCATTGCTACACCTATTTTATCCATCAGCTCTCTAAATTGTTCTCTATCCTCCGTGATTTGTATAGCATCGATGTCAACACCAATGATTTCAACTCCAAAATCTTCCCAAATTCCTTTTTCATCAGCTTCAATACACAAATTCAAAGCGGTTTGTCCTCCCATAGTAGGAAGTACCGCATCTACTTTGTGTTTTTTTAAAACTTCAATTATTGATTTTGTATTCAAGGGCTTTAGGTAAACATGATCTGCCATAGAAGGGTCAGTCATGATCGTTGCAGGATTGGAATTGATTAAGATGGTCTCTATACCATCTTCTCGAAGCGATCTGAGCGCCTGGGAACCTGAATAATCAAATTCACATGCTTGACCTATGATGATGGGGCCTGAACCTATTACTAAAATACTCTTGATAGAATCTACTTTTGGCATGCTCTTGAAATATAGAATTTAAATATAAAAAAAAGGTGTTACTCTAAAAAAAGTAACACCTTTATAATGGGTTAATCTGATCATTATTTTTTGTGACGCGGTTCAGAGGAAACAGATATTTTTTTTCTCCCTTTGGCTCTTCTAGCTGCTAGGACTTTTCTTCCATTGGCCGAAGCCATGCGTTCTCTGAAACCGTGCTTGTTTCTTCTCTTTCTTCTCGAGGGTTGAAATGTTCTTTTCATAATCTTTCTGACTGGAGTTATGCTCCGTTAAAAGTCGGGCAAATATACAATAACTAGCTTATACCAACAACTTATTCCGTCTACTTTTTTTCTGTTACTTCTACTTTATTTCAACTTCTTCTGTAAACTCACTCTTCTGGATCATTATACCATCTTTCATAGAAAACTCCATCTATATTTTCGTAGTAGAAGTTATCAGTGTGCTTGAAAGGTTGAAATATTGCAGGTCCGGTAGGAAGTATATCATAATCTCCATCATTATCAACATCAATAGCAAAAGGGTCTTTAGTAGGAGCGACCCACCCTCTTTCTAGAAAAATTGGATCAATATTTGATCCATTTTCATCCCAAAAAGTTGGTTGGAATAGTCTTACTTGATCTGTATTTCCCAACTTTTCGACAGAAACATCTTTAAATTTTCTTTTCGAAACTTGTTCAAAAATTTGAATCCACCATCCACCTTCAGAATAATCATTAGAGCCTGTCACTATTATATCTAAATCTCCATCTTTGTCTATATCTAAATATGTTCCACCAAAAGGGACAAAATATTTAGACCTACCATAATTATTTATTGATTTATTATCTAAACTATACCCATTTTTAAAATCAAAAACACCCATGCCATTACCCCAGAATATTTTTAAACCCTCTGTTAGTTTGTCATAATCCCCATAATTATTACCAACTATAATATCTAAATTTCCATCTCCATCAAAATCAAATAAATCAACGTAAAGTCCAACATACTGATCCCCTTCATTACCTTGGACTTTGTTAATATAAATTTCGTATAGGCCAGGAAAAGAAACCCTTCTATCTTGTTCTTCAAAATATCCACTTCCATCATTTAAATATAAAATTGGTTTACTATAATGCTCTGAATTAAATAATTCCTGAGTAATATTTCCACCGTTTATGAGTGTATATTCCCAGTAAAGTAAATCTATGTCTCCATCATTATCAACATCGCCTAAAGTAAAATCATGTGACCCCCTTGGTTCATTAATAAAGTCATTTAAACTCATATTACCTGAACTATTAAATGAATGAATTCTCGGTGGAAGTTGATCTGCATACTGTGATTCAGCTCCATTACCATGCGAATTTTGATTACAAGCAATTATTTCATAAATCCCGTCATTATTTAAATCAATTAATTCAGGGTAAAAACCTTGAGAATGACCTTGCGAATAAAAATAATTATATTTTCTATTTGGATTATAAACGTCTGTTATCAACATGTACATTCCATCCTCTATTCCCCACCTTCCATAAGGGTCTGAAGCTGTCAAAAACGAAAAATAATCAATATTTCCGTCATTATCATAATCAAACTCGATTCCTGTATCATTTGCATTAAATATTTGTTCGTCAGAGATTTTAAATTTTTCAATTTCACTTGTATTTAATCCATATAAAATAATGGAGTCTTTAATATTCTTTGGCTGTTTAAAGCTTTGTTCTATGGCCTTTGATGTAGTATTGTTTGGATAATCGTAGGTTAATCCTCTATATACAGGTACATACCTTTCATGAAATTCTATGGTTACTTCTTTTTCTTCATTAACTTCAATATCAATAGTTGCACTTTTACTCTCAATAGCACCTTTCCATTTTGTGACTCCCCAACCTTCATTTGGAACAGCCGTTAGTCTTACCGTTGTTCCATGTTCATAGTCTGTAGTCTTACCTGTATTGATTACTTCTTCGGTAACCGTTCCCTCACCAATTATATTTATTGATAATGGATAACTCCTTTTAGTAAAATTTGCAGTTAAAGTTTGATCTGAATTAACTGTGATACTTATAGGATTATCTGTTGATCCATTTGACCAACTTGAAAATAAATAACCTGAATTTGGAGTAGCAGTAATTGATACATTCGATCCTGCATTCACATTTCCTCCAGATGAACTTACTGTTCCTCCATCAGAAGCTTCAACGGTAAGTTTATAGGTTTTTACAGCAGGTGCTATATTTTCTGTTATCTCTTCTTCTGCTGTTGAACAATAATAAAATAGTGTAAGTATTGAATATAATAGTAATTTCCTTTTCATGTTACAAACTTAATAAGATTTAATTTCAAATTCAATTGCTCTATACTCTACTAGCTCCAACTCTTTATTCTTCAAACACCTTACTTCAATATCTACCCTCAAAGCATACCAAAATTTAGGATTTGTTAATGGAAAATATGGACTAACTTTTTTGTCTTCCAAACTTGATTATCAACATTTCGCCTTTGTTTTTTTTTACCTTTGAAAAAAAAAATAATGTTTCCAAAAGTCATAAAATTAATTTTAGCACTAGTCTCTTTTGGCTATGGTATTTATCAATTCACAGATGATTACATCGGTAATGGCATTATGTTTTTACTCCTATCTGCCATGTTTGTGCTTTTGTTTTTTAAAAATGAATTGATTTTCCTCGCTTTTTTACGTCTTAGAAAGCAAGACTTTGAAGGAACTCAAAAATGGTTGTTACGCATCCCTAATGTGGAGCGCAATTTAGTTAAGAAACAACAAGGGTATTACAATTATCTAATGGGAATCATTGAATCTCAAAAAAATCTAACCCAAGCTGAAAAGTATTTTAAAACCGCCTTAAGGCTGGGTTTATCAATGAATCATGACCTGGCAATGGCAAAAATGAGTCTAGCGGGAATTTATCTTCAAAAAAGACGTAAACGAGAAGCTCAGCAACTTCTTACAGAAGCAAAGAAGTTAGACAAACACGGTATGTTGACAGGTCAGTTAAAGATGATTCAACAACAGATGAAAAAAATCTAGTAAAAACCTTCTTCTGGAAGTTCTATTTCGTAATACTTCCTTGACTTATTGTTTAAATGATTTTCTATCAACCAGGGGTTGTGTATTTTCAGTACTTTATAATTGACCCCTTTCTCTTTAGCAAACTCAGCTATATTGGCAATAGGAACATCCCATCCGATTTTTTTAACCGGTACAGGTTGATATAAATCCGAGTCTTCAAAAATAAATCCGTATCGTTCGGGATGGGACATGATTTCTTTAACTGCGAGGATTCTAAAAACATAACGACTTGTTTCAGTGTTCAGTAGTAAATCATAATAATTGTCTACCAGCTGATTATCCAACAAACGCTGTGTGCCATACATTCCTCTGTTGTATGAGGCTGCGGCAAGCGTCCAGCTTCCAAATCGCTTTTTTGCTTTCATAAAATAGGCACAAGCTACACGCGTGGATTTTTCTACATGGTAGCGTTCATCAACATTTGTATTTACTTCTAATCCGTATTCCTTTGCTGTACCAGGCATCAATTGCCAAAATCCTTTTGCCCCTTTTGGGGAGCGAACATTTTCTAAACCACTTTCTATTACCGCTAAATATTTAAAATCTTCAGGAACACCTTCTTCTTTTAAAATGGCTTCAATCGTTGGAAACCACTTGTTGGCTCTTTTCAACAACAACATCATGTTGGACTGCCAGTAGGTGTTAACCAAGAGTTCTTTATCGAATCGCTCTCGAATATCGGGTGCCTCTAGAGGCACTTCTTCTTCTGAGAAAAAAAAGACCTCTGGAAGTTTTAGCGCATACACTTTTGAAGATTGCCCTTGGTCAATGGCATTGAAAGCTGTGAATAGTTCAGGGTCAATGCTGTTAAATCCAAAAGAGCAAATAAGTGTTAGGACAAGTAAAAAAAGTGTCGCTTTTATCTTCATTTTAAAAGAATTACAATTCTTTCAAATTTAATTATTTTTACAATAGTAATTTGGGTAAGTTTTCATTGAACCACTTTGCGTGAGTAATTATAGCTGCGTGTCCTCCTTTAATTTTAATGAAAGGTTCTTCGAGATTACCTACAGGAAAGACAGTGTCACTTAGTCCGTGGACATGTATAATGTCTTTTGGGTACAATTCCTGTTTCCAATTCACCAAGGTGTCTATTGCCCAACTTAAATACTCTGGGTTACGCTCAGAAAGATACCTTTGGTAAAGAGCTAGGCGCTTTTTTATTCCTTCTCCAAATGCAAATAAGGCCAAATGATCTAAGTTGTTAATCCATTTCGTGGGAAGCAGTTTGTGGGCATTTGTTTTTTGAGCCATTTTCATAGGAAGCGGAAGCTCTTTATCGCTCTTAATACTAGACACAATTACAGTATTTCTAACCGTTATATGTTTAGCCATCTCTTGAACGAGTACACCTCCAAAGGAAACACCCAGTAAAATTGGTTGATGGTGTTGTATCCGTTCACACATGCGCAAGGCATAACTACCTAGGCTTTCTTTTTGCTTAGGGGGTATCCAACTCAAACAATGAATTTCAAAAGGTTCTGGAAGTTCGATATACTCAAAAATCTTAGGACTTGCTGCCATTCCTGGCATAAGGTAAATCGGTATCTTGGCTTTTTTTGTTTTTTCCATCCTTCCCTAGCGTAAATTTTGTATTTTTGTAACCCTTTTGTTGCGACAAATTTATAAAACAATATATACATTAATCAAAGCCTAGGATGATGAGTGATTTAAATCTTGTAAACAATGAATTTCTTCGCCAATTTGAGATTAAATTTGAAGACAGCCTTGCTAGAATTGAATATTCAGAACAGGAAAGAAAAATATTTTTAACCAAATTACATATCCCTAAAGAGATAGAGGGTAAAGAATTTGAAGAAGCTTTTATTGTTAAAGTTTTAGATTTTATTTCTGAAAAAAATCTGAGTGTAGTACCTACTTCACCTAAAATTGCAAGATTTGTGCGCACAAACCGCCGCTACAGAAGACTACTCCCTGTTGGAATTAAGCTCTAGTTTTCTGTACTGAATCGAACAAAACCCTCATCGTCAATTCGATCCAACATTACTTTTTGTATACGGTTTACTTTATTAGGATCCCAATGGTCCCTTACTTTCACGTAGTTTTCAGTAAATCCTGTGATATACCCTTCCTTGTTTTCTGCTTCAAATAATACGGTAGCTTGTGTTCCAAGTTGGGATTCATAAAACGCCCTTCTTTTTTTTACAGATAAAGCACGAAGCATCTTACTTCTTTTATTTCTCTCAGGAAGTGCAACCACTCCTTTCATTTCTACTGCCTCCGTATTGGGACGCTCAGAATAGGTGAAGACATGTAAATAAGACACTGGCAGTTCAGTGATAAAACGATATGTTTCTATAAAATCTTCTTCCGTTTCACCAGGATAACCCACAATAACATCTGCTCCTATACAAGCATTGGGCATCATAGTTTTAATATAATCAATACGATCCTTGTAAAGGGAACTCAAATAACGTCGTTTCATGCTCTTGAGAACTTTATCACTTCCACTTTGTAAAGGGATGTGAAAATGAGGCACAAAACGTTTACTTTTTCCTACAAAAGCAATGATTTCATCTTTTAATAAATTGGGTTCTATGGAGGATATGCGAATTCTTTCGATTGATTTCAGTTGGTCCAATGCGGTTATGAGATCCAAAAATGTATGTTCGTGCTTTTTATTTCCAAACTCCCCTTTTCCATAATCTCCAATATTGACCCCTGTAAGTACAATTTCTTTAAGACCTGCAGCTGCGATCTTCTCTGCATTTTCCAAAACATTTGTTAAGGAATCACTGCGAGAAACACCTCTAGCCTGTGGAATGGTACAATAGGTGCATTTGTAATCACAACCGTCCTGAACTTTCAGAAATGCCCTAGTACGATCACTTAAAGAATAACTACTTTCATAAAAATTAGCATCTTCAATCTCACAGGCATGAACTTCTACTTGCTCCTTTTTACTTAAATCCTGAATGTAATCTATGAGTTTGAATTTTTCTGTAGCACCTAGCACCAGGTCCACACCCTCTAGAGAAGCAATTGCCTCAGGCTGCAATTGAGCATAACAACCGATTGCAGCTATGAATGCATTTGGATTGTGTTTTAATGCCTTTTGCACCAAACCTTTAAGTCGTTTGTCCGCATTTTCAGTTACAGAACAGGTATTGATCACATAAACATCTGCAGGACTATCAAAAGATACTTTATCAAAACGACTGGGTTTAAAATCCCTCGCTATAGTTGCAGTTTCAGAAAAATTTAGTTTACAGCCCAAGGTATGGAAGGCGACTTTTGGCAACTGTGTTGCCTTCTTCTTTTGAAGTTGTTTTATGTTTTCCATAACCGTATTAAAACTGTAAATTCGTTGCAAATATATTAACAAAATTCATGACTGAGCGGCTTTCATGGCTTTCGTACTGGGTAGTAGTGATAACCGTACTGCTAACAGTAGTTGGTTGTAATTCTGTAGAAAAAAAAGACAGCAGAACAGTATTTCGCTACAACGAATACAGAAAGGTAACCTCATTAGATCCAGCTTTTGCTAGGAATCCTCAAAACATTTGGCCCATCAATCAACTTTTTAATGGCTTGGTACAACTGGATGAAAACCTAGGTATACAACCCGAAATTGCGCATTCTTGGAAGATTAGTCCAGATGGCCTTACCTATACCTTCTTTTTAAGAGATGATGTCTATTTTCATCATTCTCCCTTATTTGGCTCAAAACAAACCAGAGCGGTTGTTGCAGAAGATTTTGTGTACAGTTTCAACCGCCTCCTTGACCCACAAATTGCGTCTCCAGGAAGTTGGGTACTTCAACAAGTTGCCTCTTTTGAAGCAACTGCAAATAACGTCCTTACCTTGCGTTTAAAAAATCCTTTTCCTGCTTTTTTAGGATTGCTCACTATGCGCTATTGCGCTGTAGTTCCCAAAGAAGTAGCCTCACATTACGGCGCAAATTTTCGCTCCCAACCTATAGGTACCGGACCTTTTTACTTCAAAAGATGGGACGAAAATGTCAAATTGGTTTTGCGTAAAAACCCTAACTATTTTGAGCGAGATAAAGAGGGGGTACAACTCCCCTATCTCGACGCAATTTCTATCCAGTTCATACCCGATATTCAAAGTGAATTTATGTTGTTTTTACAAGGCAAATTAGATTTTATAAATTCACTAGACGCTTCGTATAAAGATGAATTGCTCACCCCTGTTGGAACCCTTCAACCCAAATACCAAGACCGACTGAATATGCTCAAAGGCCCTTATTTAAATACGGAATACATCGGCATCTACCTTGACAGCAAAAACCCTGCACTACAGTCTGAAAAGATTCGAAAAGCGCTAAACATTGGTTTTGATCGAAAATTGATGATTTCCTATTTGAGAAATAATGTAGGATATGCTGCAAAAAAAGGATTCATCCCCTTAGGCTTACCAGGCACAAGTACAACAGATTTTGAGTACAATCCCTCTTTGGCAAAAAAATTGGTTGATGCATTTAAAGAAACTACACAAAAAACACCTGAATTAAGCCTTGCCACTGACTCAAACTACCTCGATCTGTGCGAATACCTCCAACGAGAACTTCAAAAAATAGGCATTAAAATAATGATTGATATAATGCCAACTGCCAGTTTACGTCAAGCAAAATCCTCAGGAAAATTAGAACTTTTTAGAGCCAGCTGGATTGCTGATTATCCCGATGGAGAAAACTACCTCTCTTTATTTTACAGCCCTAACTTTTCCCCCAATGGACCCAATTACTCTCATTTTAAAAATGAAAAATTCGATGCCTTATACCATAAGGCTATGAATATAGTTGAAGAGCCTTTACGGGTTAAAACCTATCAAAAAATGGATAGTTTAGCGCTTGCTCAATACCCTATAATACCTTTGTATTATGATCAGGTGGTCCGTTTTGTTCAAAAAAACATTAAAGGAATGGAAATCAATCCCATCAACTTATTGATTTTAAAAAACGTGAGAAAAGAGTAAAAAAAAAGTCGCTTTAAAAAAGCGACTTAATTGATATTTTTGATCTGTAATTACTTTTTGAATTTGGCGTATTTGTTTTTGAATTTGTCAATACGTCCTGCAGTGTCAACCAGTTTAGTTTTTCCAGTATAAAAAGGGTGAGAAGTTCTAGAGATTTCGAGTTTCACAAGAGGATACTCTACTCCGTCAACCTCGATAGTTTCTTTTGCGTTTACCGTAGATTTCGTAATAAAAACGTCTTCGTTTGACATGTCTTTAAATGCTACTAAGCGGTAGTTGTCTGGATGAATGTCTGCTTTCATAATCTTTAAAATGGAGTGCAAATTTAATTTTATTTTTTTAAAAACAGTTACTCAAACATTTTTTTTTAATTTCATAGAAAATTTAAACTCATTCCCATTATGAATACAAATAATCCCACTTTAAAATCAGTTATCATCACCTATGGCTTACTCCTAGGAGGTATTTCCGTCGTTTTCCAATTGATGCTCTTCTTTTTGGACATGCATTACAAAAACGACACCACCGCAGGTATTGTTTCTTTAGTTATTATGATTGGAGTAATGCTTTATGCATTTATACAGCATAAAAAATCCAATGAAGGTTATCTTTCCTTAGGAGAAGCACTTAAAATAGGAATGGGTATAGCACTTATTTCTGCTTTGATAGGGGTAGTTTACACCCAAATTTTAACGAATGTCCTAGATCCAGATACCATGCAAAAACAGTTGGAACTCTCCATGGAAACAATTAGAGCAGAAAAC
>Ga0208547_1001450_pt1 | contig 13073 bp, 17 predicted proteins | sample DEB08_DNA_5_FD_185501 | JGI IMG/M metagenome (GOLD analysis project Ga0208547, IMG submission 185501) | Aqueous microbial communities from the Delaware River and Bay under freshwater to marine salinity gradient to study organic matter... | ecosystem: Environmental > Aquatic > Marine > Coastal ...
CGGCGCGCCGCCAATCACGTTAGAGGGCGAAGACAACGACTGGCTGGCTCAGTTGGTCAACGCCAAGGACGCCAAGCGAGCCGCTGAGGGCGACATTGACGAAGCTGAGGCTATGCTAAAAGAGCGTATGGGAAGCCACGATGAGGCGGTCGGGATGGTCGGCAACCGCGCTTATTACGTTAAGTGGCCTATGCGTAACTTCAAGGCACAACCGGCCAAGACGACACCGGCCAAACCCGCACGGATTGTCCGGCAGTCAACGCTGACGATTAAGGAGGCAAAAGATGATTGACGTTCCGCTGACAAAAAAGCAGGCGGAACTGCGGATTCTGATTGACCGCATGACCCGCCGGTACGGCTACACTCCGACCATCAATGAGCTGTCGCAAAAGACCGGCAAGAGCTTCAGCCAAGTACACCGGCTGATGACCGGCCTAGTTGAGCGTGGCGCGGCTGAGAAGGTGGCTGGCAAAGCCAGAGCGTTTAGGCTTTTATAGGAGGTAAACATGCAAACAGAACACCTTAAACCCAACGACCTAGTCAGCGTGACTAGCCCAAAGGGCAGGCTGGTGACAGCCCTAGTCAGGCGGGTCGAGCGCATTGACGATGAAAGCTACAACGTAGTCTTTGAGGATATGCAAACCGCCGACAGGTTTGACTATCAATATTTATACAAGTGAGGTGAGGGGGCGAAAGCCCCCTTATTTCGTTAGCCCCTTCATCTTCTCGAAGCTACGCATGCCGCCAAGTCCCAACATGCCCATTAACACGGTCAGCAGGCTCGACATATCAAACTGAGGCAGATCGGGTAGAGCCACACCGGCATAGGCGCTGGCGAAAATAACAAAGGGCGCAAGCACAAAGTGCCAGCATAATGCGACGCCACACGTCCAGCCAACGAAGGGACGCCACCCGGCCACGAAGATTGACCTGTGAGACGCCTCAGCCTTGTTGATTTCTAGTTGACCCTTAGCCAGCTCTTGCGCGTGCCTGTCGGCCATTGTGGCCAGTTCATGCGCCAGCTTATTCTTCTGGTCTTTGTCTTCGATAAACTTGTCCAGCAATCCTGTCACTGGTGCGATCAATGCTTCAATCATTTCTTTGTCTCCGAATTTAAGAACACGGCTAGGCTGCCGGTCATAGCCCCGGTGACCACGCTAATCAGGCTGGCCTGTTGTGTTGATAGGTCTGGCTGCGATAGCGCCCACTCAATGCACCTGACATAAACCACGGTCATCGTGAAAATCATCAGACGCGGGATGATCTTATATTCGAGCAGCGCCTTAGCCATCAGCCAGCGCCCTAAATCTTGCCGTAATTCGCTTGGCACGATTAGGCGTCTGGTCAAACCACCGGCTGTCCTCAGCCTCGGCGGCTACGGTAAGCCACGCTTTCGGATCGTCCATAGCCTCAGCCACGGCAGCCCACATCTTGACGAACTTCGAGGATCTGGGGTAGCCGAGCTGAAAAGTCATGTTGCAAAGCGCCAGAGCCGCGTCAGGGTAACGCTCGTCCAGCTCATTAAAGTTGATATCGAAAATTCCGCATATCCGCACACAATCCTCAATCGTCACAGCGATATCGAGATTAAAGCGCTGGCGCACACGATCCTCAGAAACAGGCGTGCCAACCGGCAGGCCGTATTCTGGGTCGTGTTCTTTCACCAGCGCGCCTATTCCAAACGTGGGCAGGCCGAGGCTGTCGAGATATATCTCGTAGCGGCAGCCCTCGTCGGCGGCAATTTCCTCTCGCAGCGCGTCTTTATTCATCGCCTCATCTCCCGCGCAATCTCAATAGCCCTGATGAAACTGTCTCTCTCAGCCTGCTGAGTAAACACGCTGGGCGAAAGCCGTTTTGTGAACTGCCTGATTTGCGAGATGTGAAAAAAAAGGCATGAACGCTGTTGAGCTGCACAAAGCACCAAGATGTCATAATCACAATGCTCCTTTGTATTATGCGGCAACGCCTTGTGGCTGCCAGACGTAAGTTGAAAATGGTAACCCGGAGTTCTGCTGCCTTTATCCGAGCGCAGGCTCGAAGTCTTAACTTGGCAGAGATACACTTCGTTATTAGTTTTTGAAATAGCGACACCATCAATTTTATCCTGTTGTGCCGGAGCGTAAGCCCAGCCTGTTTGCGATAGCACTGCGGCGGCAGCAATGTACTCGCCAATAAGACCAGTTGTTGTTTCGCTCATTTAAGGCCTATGGCTCCAGCCGTTGACACCATCACAGCGATAAACAAACCTACCACAACCACCGATAATAAGAAAATAGCCAAACCTATTTTTACGTTTTCCATTATTTCGTCTTGCCGCAATTGAGCCTGACGGCGAGCCTCAATCTGGGCGGCCTTGGCCTCCCTGATACGCTTGGCTCTCTCATCGAGAATAGATTGCCAAGTGCCAGCGCCAAAGCGGTGGTCTGTCAGGCGGCGAACTTCCGCGACTTGTTCAGCAGCGATTTTCGCGTCAATCATTTCCTTGGCTACGGACTGAACGCCGAATTGGTCAGCCAGTCCGACGCCAGCTTTTTTGTTGCTGGCGGCTTGAACCTGAGCCTGCCCATTCAGAAGCGCGTCGATGTCATTAGCGATAGCGCCGATATCTTTGGCGGTGCCGAGTGCGGATTTGATCCCATCCACGCTGGCTTTCACCAACGCTATACCGGCCAAGGCGGTTGATATTGGCTCCATTAGGACAGCATCCCCTTGCGAAGTGGCAGGCATTTATATGACTTGGCGATTAAATCGCCGGGCATTTCGCCAACAGCCTGAGCCATCTCATGCACTCGCTCAACACAACCCTCATAGGACGGCCACGGCCCGCGAAAATCGTGGAACTCATAGCACAAATCAGGCGTCGCCAAAGAGCAAGCTAATAGGATTGCCTTAAACACGACCCATCAGCCGTTTAACTGTGTCGGTTTCCCAGATGCGGATCAGCACCCAGACGCCCGTTGCAATAGCCACAATGTCCGGTGCCATACCAACCCACGCAGCAAATGTGCCAGTGCCAGCCGCAACGTCAATGATGACCTTGTTTTCTTCGTTCATCTTTATGCCTCATCAGGCCAATCGTTGATCGGAGCGTTACCTGTTGGCATATCATTAACCATAGGCACATCATATAATGCGATAAACGCAGCCAAATCACTAGCCGCTGTAATAGCAGCCTCGATTGTATTGCTGGCTGTGCGTACCGCTGCACGATATGTAAGCGTTGCGGAGTCAACAGAATAGTCTGACACCTCAGATGCTTTGATAACCATCCAGTCAGTCGGTGCTAGTAAGTCGCCAGCCTGTGCCTTAACTGTGGCAATGGCCTGTGACTTGAGGCCAAGTGTGACTAGCTGGTTGCCATCGGCATCGTTGATAGCGTTGCCATCAGCGTCAACTTCATTCACGTCATCAAGTGACTTAGCCACACCGGCTGACCAGTAGAACCGCCCATCAAAGCTATTGTCTACATCATCTTCCCAAACTAGCCCTTTGGCTGCCTTGGTTGCGTCATCCCAAATCATCCAGTTTGCTGGGTGCTGGATTCCGTCATTGTCTGTCCACGCTTTGCCAGCGCGGATAATACGACCTGAGTATAGATATGCCATCGGTTATCTCCTTATCTGGCGTTAGCGTATTTGAATGGGTTTTCGGCAAAGGCGAGGAATATGTAGGTTAAACCACTTGTATTTATATTTACATTTGTAGACGCCCCGATTTTAAACCCGTTGCTCAAAATATCTATGTTTTTCGTTGAAGATGTTTCTTCGCTTGTCGGGTCGTCAGCATAAAGAACATCACAAGGGTTATAGCCTTCACGCTTGTTATCAAACATTAACCAATTACCGCTTGCTGTGCTTTTTATAAGGACGAAGGCTGGAGAAAATCCGGTGAAGACAAACGGCGCATCTGTGCCACTGCCATTGCCTGTGTAGCTGCCCACCTTGCTGTAGCCATCAACAGAGTGGAACGCATATGCAATGTATCTTTCGTTTATACTATTGTTTCTGTGATAAGTACCTAAGTTTATGACACTAGCTGTTGGGTCAAGATTGTTGAAATATGTGCTGTCTGTTCCTGTCTGACCATTTGTCAAATCTAGATACAAAAATCTATTATTACCTATGGTTTTGTTGTAAACCATCCAGCTTGTCGCAACATCTAGCTTCTTAAAAAAGATAATTTCTGGCGCACTAGACAGGCCGTGTAAAACTGTACCGTTAGCCCCGCTTCCAGTATAGGACACTATAGAAAACCCTGCATCTGTATTCACCGAACCGCTTGAGGCTATTGTTGCACCATTGCTTCCTGCGCTATTGCTGAACGCTGTGCCAGCTTTCCATCCCCAAGTCGCAATAGTAAGACCGCTAGACCCAAGAGAACCAAAATTTTGTGGTGTGCCTGTAGTAAATCCATCACTATCAAAACTAACTAGGTCATTGCTTGCGCCTGATGTAACTTCTTGCGCTGTTGAGTTGCTTATAAGCCCTTGATTAACACCTCTAACTGAATCAATTAAAGCGTGGTCAGAACCACCATTTCTTTGTTTAAACCACAACCAATCAGGTTGAAATCCCATCCCTGTTATTGACTGCCCACTACCTGTGCCAGTCCACAGCACCGTATTGAAATTCTCATCACTAAGTGAATCACCAAGTGGACCTACAACTGGTTCTGGAAGGTTGGCAGAACAAAGCGAAAGAAAGCCAGACGGTGGCGCATACTTGAAATCACCCACGCCGTTGGCATCTGTATTACCGCCAGCGGTTGTTGCGCCAGCAAATGTGCTGTCTTGACCGAAGTTGGTTATAATTCTGCCAGAGTAAGATGTTGCTTGGTCAATATATACTGCTGCAATAGGCTCATCTGCTATACCAGTATGTGTTGCATTTGTGGTTGTTCCAGCTTCAATCTCAGCAACAGTTGCTGAGTTATCCCAAGTTCCGTTCAAGCCTGTCCACAAGGCATTAGCACTAGCGGAGTAGGCAAACATAAGTATATCACCAGCACCACCGCTATAGTTCTTTGTATATACGCCGGTGTTGCCAGTGCTTCCAATGTCTGCTGTTGCAGTAGCCACGCCAACATTAAAGTTTTGTGTGCCACCATCAACCCTATAAGCCTCAAAATAAAAGTTCTGAGACACAGCAAATGTTGAACGAGTCTTTTGTGTAACTGACCCAGTAGAACTACCAACCTTTAAATTGCCCTCAGAAAAGTTAGATGTGCCTATATTGTCTAGTGGATTAAATGTAGCAAAGTTATTTGTCGGGCTATCAGGCACATAATCGTGCGCCGAAATATTATTGGCAGTCCAGTTGTTGCCATTGCCACTGGTGTCGTTGGTGTTGCTGTTGAACTCAAGATGGAAGCCGTTGGTTCCGTAAGACCCGCTGTAGGACTTTGGAATCCACGTTCCTTCCTTTGCCTCACCAAATGAAGTAGGTGCAAGAGACTGCCCATCAATAAAATTAATTTCTGTCATATAGCCGTCAAAATACTGTGAGCCTGATGTAAATCTCCCAATATTATGAGCATTGGTGCTGTTAAAATAACCATTTCCGCTAACTCTTGTTCCAATATTTAAAGCTTGCTGAATACCGTTAACATAAATCTCAGAACTTGAGCCGCTCCGTTGAACAAGGATGTGATACCAAGAGCTTGTGTCTCTGAATTTACCAGATGTACTAAGTAAATTTTGCTGAGACCCACTAACATAAAATGTGTATCTTATAGTGTCATCACTATCAAATCTTATATATTCAAAATCATTTGCCCCAGAATATGCAATAAACATATTTGAAGACTGACTTATGTTGCCACGTTTTACCCACGCACTCCAAGTCCACGTTGTTCTGTTTGTTGCAGAAGCCGGTGTGCGGTTTAGATATGCGCTGCTTCCATCCTCAAAACGCAAGCTGTCGTTAATCGTCACAGGATAAAAACCGCTAACGCCTACGTTACCCGCGCCGCCTGCTGAGAAAATGCCACTCATAATACCGCCTTTAAGCTATGTTCTGGCTACGGCCAATTTCGTACATATTTGTACCGTCAGAAACAAACACAAACGTGTCTCTGGCGTTTGCTGTTGCAGTAACCACTGGCGCGGTTGCCCCAGCAAATTTGAAGACGCCGTTCCACGACATAGCGTAACCGCCAGTGCCGTCTTGAATAACCGTCAGAACATAAACAGCACCGTCAACCATATTGGTTGGCGCGGCCATCGCGCGGCTGGCTGTAATAGTCACGCTAGTCACCTGATTAGCAGATGCGTCCCAGCTAATGCTTGCAGCGTCCGTCAGGGTTGTCGCGTCAAAGTTTTGTGTGGCCGAAAATTCTTGGGCAACAGACAGGCCAGCAATAGTGGCATCAGCGTCAGGCACAGTCAGGACGCGTGTTGTGGCGGTTGTGATGTTGCCAGCGTCAATGCGTACCGCTTTGGTCAGGTCGGCAGGGTCGGCTAATGTAAACGTATCCGCAAGGGGCTGCGTTCCGGCGTTCATCTTGGCCAGCAAAGACATCATCGACCGAAGCGAGTCATTTACTGAACTTGGAACCATTGTCCCTTCGCCCAAATCTATCGATTCAATGTCGACATTGTTGGACGCGACAACGTCAAAATCCGTGATTGCATTTTTAGCCATCTCTTATTCTCCTAAGCCGTAGCCTTATTTATAGCATAAATCTAGCGCACGCGCACCGCACGACCGTCAGATGTCTTGGCAAACGTCACAGGGTTGCCCTGACGATCCGTCACAGTCTCATAGCCGACGATGTTGCCACCAGCCGCCATATCTTCTATTGAGCTGGCTTGGGCAGAGCTGATGGGTGAAGGCACCTGCTGAGATAGTAGGCCGCCTGCTGCTGGCGAGCGCATAGCTTTTCCAACAGGTGGCAATCCCTTGCGTAAGGCTGCCTGACCGAGAGGCGTGTAAAGAGAAGCACCTAAAGCGCCACCTATAGCGCTTGTAAGAGGAAAGCCAAATTGCCCGCCGGTAAGTCCTGACAACAGCGCTGTACTTGCAATGCCCCTTGTGGCCGTTCCGCTGTCTGGCAACTTTGGCCCCAGAACATCTCTACCGGCTCTGCCGAACTGCTGCATAGCAGCCTCGCCGCGAGCAAGTTTTGTGCCTTCTCTGCGACCCTCGCGCGTGATTGCCCGCTGCAATTGAGCTGGGCTAAACACACCCTCAGTCGCCTCAGCAGCTATTGTCGCTGTTTTGATTGGAACAATTCTGCTATATGCAGCGTCAATACTTTTTAGCTGAGAGGCGGCATCAGGCATTTCTTTAGCCAAAGCGTCAGTAATGTCAGACACAACTTCATTCAGCGCCTCTCCCAGATTTTTTTGATACTTATCTTGAGAGGTTATAAAGTCATACCCCTCTTTCCTGATAGCTGACTGAGCTGCCTTAAAGTCTTGCCCTGTTAACTTGCCATCCTTTACCCTTGGCTTTAGCTCGCGGTTCAAGATATTTTTTAACTCTTTTAGCTCTGTCGGCTGCAATCCGGCTCCAAATTTTTTAACCAGTCCGTCCACAGTCTGGGAATACGGCACGCCAGAAAATCCAAGCGCTTTTTGGTAGGCGTTGCCTATCTGATCTATGGCGGCAGAAAACGCCTCGCTGCCCTTCAGGCTCATTGGGATTTGCACACCCATAGGCTTTAGCGCTTCGTTTATTGAGGCTGGCCCAAATTTTTCGACAGCTCTGGTTTGAGCCGTTCTTATTGTGTCGCCAACCAAAGGCACGCTGGAAATGGCCTCCTCAAATCTTTTTGCGCCGCCTCCTATTGATTGCCCAATAGTTAGGGGGATGCCCTTAGACATTAAGTCTTTAGCCCTCTCGCTAACCACTGGTGCCACCTTAGCCAAGCCAGCTCCAAGCATACCGCCGGTAGCCGCGCTAACCGGCACGTCAGACACTTCTTCTGCTGCACCCGCGCCGTAAAGCGCCCCACCTGCACCGGCTTGCTTCATCGCGCCTTTTATTCCAAGGCGAGTAAGCAAGGCCGCCAGCCCAACACCAGATGGCACACTGGCAGCTATCTCTGTGCCGTAAGCCTCAACAGGGAAGTTAGACCGAAACTTATCTAAGCCAGCCCGAATTTTGTCACGCTCTTGCTTATAAGTTTCTTCGCCAATTAAGCTACGGACAAAAGCCTCAGCCTCATCAGCGGTGCCAAACGAAATGCCCTGAAGCGCAGACCGCCCAAGACCAGCAAAGTATTCTGGCGTAAAGCGCTCAGGAGATGAGGCCTCAGGCGCTGCGTCTCCAGTGCCTATCATTCTGTATCCTTGAGCCATTACTCAGTAACCCCCAAATTTCCGTTTAGCACAAAATATTCTCCAGCGGGCAGGTTTAATATTTCTTGCTCTGAGTACACAACATGAGGGAACCTTTCCGAACCTACTTTAGGCGCTAAAGATTTTGGTATAATATTTTTATCATTTAACCCAAAAGCCTTGGCTTGGCCTGAAATTGTCTCCTCAGCTCTAATCTGGCTCTCCACAAAAGGCTGGAAAGTTTCTAAAGCTGTTTGGTAAAAGTCTTTTCTTACTTGATCTGGGAGCTTTTCGTCCTCGCCTCGCAGAAGCCTATTGTATCTAACCCCAAGAGACTTAATCAGCGAACCAGCTCCCGCTGCGGCCTCATACTCCTGCCCCCGAACCACACTTTCTGGGTCAAGTGACTTCATAAAGTTAAATATCATAGCAATGTCGGTTGAGCCGCTTGGTCTTTTTGACAACGCGTTTGCTGAGATTTTTTCAAATGCAAGCATTGCTTCTTTGAATGGCTTTGATTCAGCGCGGAACTGTTTAGCAAACTCTATCTCTCTATCGGTCATTTTTTCAGAAGCAACTTTTGCAGCTTTCCCAGAAGCGCCCTCAACCTCAAGCCTTTTTAGCTCCAGCATCTCAGCGTCATATGCAGACTTCGCTTCATCAAGACGCTTCTGCCTTTGCGCTGCTGCCAAAGATGCCGCTAGTTTTGTTTGACGATCCTCAGCGGCAGTATAAGCCTTCGTTCCGGCAGTACCCATACGCCCCAAAACCTGACCGAGCGAAACCGGACGGTCTTGCCATCCAGACGCCTCAAAGCCAGCGGCGGCAGCGCCTAGCATGCCTTGCGTGCGTGGCTGCATTAGCTTCTGGCCAAATGTCATCTCAGGCGCGGGCTGGCCAGCCGCTGCGGTTGCAGGGGTTGGCAAGCCAACCTGACCGGCCTTTGGCGTCAAGCGTGAGGCCTGAGCGCGTCGCAAAACTTGCTGCATCAGCGGCGATAGCTGCTGGTTTGCCAGCATTGGCGACTGAGGCGGGGTAGGTCGAGGCAAAGCCATAGGTGGGGTAATCCCCTGAGGCGTTTGATATTGGCGCGTAATGTTTGCCTGCGGCACAGGCGCTCTGCCTTGCAGCAGTCGGTTGAATCTGTCGTAAACGCTCATGCCCTAACCCCTAACCCAATCCACCGCCAAGACCACCAAGCAACGCGCCTGTCATTGGGTCAAAGTTTGCCATACCGGCAAGCTCTGCCCCACCTAACGCGCCACTGAGTATGTTTCCTGCGGTATTGCGGTAGACCGGCTGAGTGCTTTGCCCGCCGACTGTTCCACCCTGCACACTCGCCATATAATTAGCCAACGCAATTTGCGGCTGTTGCTGTTCAAAGTTATAGCGGTCAATGTCGGCTGCTAACTCCGCCATAGACTGAGCCTCACGCGCACCGCCGACGCCAGCAAGCGTATTAAGATCGGCATAACCAAACTCACGCACCGCCGGAGCCATAGCAATAGCGTCCTGTTGTGCTTGGTAAGCCATAGGCGCAAGCGCCGCGCCCAATGCGCCTTGCTGGTAACCTGACCCATATCGACCGGCCTTAGCCGCCTGAGCCTGAACCTGTTGGACTGCTGGCTGAAAAGCCGCAGACATTAACGGATTTGTACCCATCAGGTTTTGCATCACAACGTCTTGGACAGCCGGAATAAGTGGCGATCCGTCCAGCGCCATCTGACGTGTTCCCGCAAGAGCCATTTCGGATTCAGGCGAAAAGCCAATGGTCGTGGAGCCGGGGTAATAGGTTGGCTGGTTTTGATATAGGTTTTTGGCCTCAGACAGGCCGTACTCTAGAAATGGCTGCGCATACGCTGGCGCGTTAGTCGTCTGGGTAATTTGTCTGGTGTCTCCACCGCCGCCTTTACTCATCTCTCAAATCCTTTGTCAAAACCACCGACGTTGCGGTGTAATCTTTCAGTTGTCTTTGCCAGCCCTTACGTCCATTGATCTCCATCGCGTCGCAGCCCTGCGCCTTAGCCCAAACTGCAATAGACTTCTCAGCCTCAACCAGCTCATCCAAGTCACCGCCTGCAAGCCAAATGCGGCACACGGTTAGGCTGGGGTAGTCAACAACTTCGGTTATAATACACGACTTTTCCAGCGGATGTAACTGTGCCTCACCAACCGCGCAGGCGTGGTAAACATCTTCTATTGAGTGCGTGCCGCCGGAGTATTCGAGGGCATCCGCAATATACTTACGGTGTCTCTCAAACTTCTCTTTCAGCCTGTCTTCAGCCGATAATAAGGTAGGCAAATCTTGCATCGTGTCCCTGATTGTCGTGGTTAATAACCATAGTGCCATCTACGCTTGTGCTATCTACATACGGATTGTGATGCCAAGGGTCGTGATCAACTCCGGTAAAAAACACTAGGCTAGATGTTGAATAACGCGGGTCTTGCACAGTGGTCTGTGTTGTGTTTGATGGAAACGTAACATAGCCAACGCTATTTAAGCCGCCGTTGATTGTGCGGTTTAGGACTTCGGCAATCTCGCGTGTCGTAGCCGTGATCGGGTTTAATATGCGAAAGTTGGTGGTGCGCTCTGTAGTTGTCATCGTCTGCCAACCTGCCTGACCTCAGCGTCAATTCCGTGGGCAAAAGACCAATTTCCAGTAAGCTCCATTTTCACCCTGTGGTATCTGTCAGCAGCCCTGAACGGCACAAAACCATCTGCATTTGTGGAGCCGCCAGCTTGAAAAGACACTGTGTCTGTTGGGGTTCCTCTCATGCCTATAGAGACATTTACTGCGCCGCCCTCGTGATAAGGATAAATTCTTGTGACAATACTGTGCTGCCCCATACTTACAGCAGCCTCACCTGTCACAATTGTTGCTGGCAATGGGTCGCCTGTGAAAGTAAATATTTGACCGCCCACAGCGCCCCCAAAGAAAAACTCTCCGCCTCGAAATAACTGGCTATCTAATACAGTTGTCAATCCGTCAAGCGTTGCCGATAAATTATCTAGCTGGTCTAATGTGTATCCAGAGCTGAAAAACGGCGCAATTAGGTCAGTTTCAATATTGGCAATAGACCAGCGCCCTAAAGAATAGTTATAGATCAAAAGACGATCAGGCCGTCCTGTTGTGCTGGCGGTGCTGGCATAAGACCAAATCGCTATCTGGTTAAGCGGGTCAACCGCAGAAGTCATCTTTCCCTTGTAGGCTGGGTTAAAGTCTCTGGCAAAAAACTTGTCTACTTTCTCGTTTCCAATAGGCATACTTTTCTGCCCATCAAACAAGTGAAATCCGTTGTCTGAATAATAGAACACGTTTGATCCGTAGTTACACACTGAGCCAGCTATGCTACACCCGCGCTGGCTTTCCACTTTGTCAAACTGAAAGATAAGAGGTGGCCCTGTGTATGTGGCTCGGAAGATAGCCTTTTCACATAGGATTGTGCAATACTCGCCGCCAACCATTCCGGTGATAGCTCCGCTATCCGGCAGCTCCTGAAAATCGCTCTGGTCAACGCCGTTAGTCCACCCTGTTATGTCATTGAACGCAGACCAACGAACCTTGTACGGCACGCGCCCTGAACCTTCGTCAATGTTAGCTGTCCAGATGAAGTCCCTAACCACGGCCAAAAAGTCAGCCCTTGGTGCGCTGCCAGACAAATCAGAAAATGCAGTGTCGGTTCCGAGCTGCCACTTTTGCAGCTCCTCGCCTGTGCCTCCCGCCGCAATAACGTACTCACCGAACTGCACAAAACGCCACTTCTCATTTTCAAGCAGGTCGTATGCAGGCGATCCGGCTTTACTGACATCATCAAGATTGTTTGTCGATGCGTTAAACTCATACAGTTTACTAGCCCCACCAGCAAACAGCTTGACGTTTCCATCGTTGTCTTTAGCCGCGTAAATCCCTTTTAAGGTTTCCGCCGCCGCATTGCCGTAAGAAACGAACTCGTTTATGGGTCTGTATCCGTTTATTGCAGGAATAACATTCTCGGCAGTAACAACGCCCGCGTTCATAAACGCTGGCTGGTCCGGCAACCATTCTCCAAATTGTATCATTGTGCTGCCCAACTTCCGTTAGATGAAATTTGTTGTTGTGTCCATACTTCATTGCCGACTGCAACGTCAGACCAAACTTCTGAACCAACAGGAACCAAAGACCAATCCTCTCCAACAACCCTGATTATGGACGCAGGCGCAGAAGAAATCAATCCAGAGCAAGAAACAGCAAACGTAACAGATGGATAAGATGTTCCAGATATTTCTATGTTTGCTTCGGCGCTTTCTGTTAAAACAGAGCTTCCATTCGCAGTGGCAGATACGATTGTTGGCACGGATGCGGAAACTGTCGATATTTTTTCGCAGGCTGATGTGGCTGACGCAGATAGTAATACTGTTCCACCAAACCCTGCTGTTACTCTGCAAACAGATGCAACGGATGCCGCGCCAGTAACAGAGGCAGACACAAACCTGATAACACCACTTGCCGAAGACGCTGATAGTGACGCAGGCGCGGTGCCAGATACTGGTGATATTCTTGTGATTAGCGGCTGATTAGAAGTAGCAACAATAGATGCGCTTCCAGAAACATCTATTACAGAACTTAAAGAACTTGTTGTGGTTATAGCGGCAGAGGCTGAAGCAGTCTCTGATATTACAATCACGCCTAAGTTTGCCGCAGAGGTTACAGCAACATTTACGGCTACTTCGCCTTGCCACACATCAAACTGCGTAATGCTGTCTAGTGTGCCGTAGTCCCAAGTATCAAGAGCGCCCCACCTATCCATATGG
>Ga0208547_1001451_pt1 | contig 13072 bp, 5 predicted proteins | sample DEB08_DNA_5_FD_185501 | JGI IMG/M metagenome (GOLD analysis project Ga0208547, IMG submission 185501) | Aqueous microbial communities from the Delaware River and Bay under freshwater to marine salinity gradient to study organic matter... | ecosystem: Environmental > Aquatic > Marine > Coastal ...
TAAACAAAATGGATATTTTATTGAATTAGGAGCTACTGATGGTATAGAAAATTCTCAAGGTTATTTTTTTGAAAAACATAAAGGTTGGGATGGATTAGCCATTGAACCATGTAGATACAATAAAAATGATTTACAAAAAAATAGAAAAAGACCCATTTTTTATGCTGTTGGTAATCAGGATAATTGTTCAAAAACTTTTATTGAATATACTTGCCGTGAATTGAGTGGTATTAAAGAAAAAATAGATGAAAAGCGAAAAATTGATAAAATTAATGCTTATGTAGCAGGAAGTTATGAAGTGGAAATGATCACTTTATTAAATTTGTTATATAAACAACAAATGCCAAAAGTAATTGATTTTTGTGGAATGGATGTAGAAGGGAGTGAATTAGATATATTGAAACATTATTTTAATAATAATAAAAAATTTTTGATACAATGTTTTAGTGTAGAAACGAATGGAGATGAGAATTATAGAGAGATTAAATCTTTATTATTAAAAAATGGTTATTATGAAATTATTAATCCATATTTAAAAGAAATTCGATTCCAAGGGAGAGAAATTACTTGGGAAAAATATTTTATTCACAAATCTCTCTATTCGTCTATTGAACCTTCTATTTTACATAAAGAATCTATTATTCGTGAATTACCTTCTGAACGAGTTGTTTTATGTTTGGAGGAAGCCCCTGAAAAAATGAATCAAGTCATTGAACATTTATCCGACAAACAATTAACTACTACTGTATTTCAAAATAATGTGCATGAAAATCCTGTTATTGGATGTATCGAATCCCACATTAAAGCGATTGAATACGCCAAATTAAATCAATTGGATTGTATTTTAGTGTTTGAAGATGATATTTTGATTCTCGATAAAATAGAACAATTAAATATTACTTCTTTGCCTGACCAATGGGATATGCTTTATTTTGGTGGTATTCTTACCAAAATGCTTCAAAAAAATGATAAATGGGTTCAGGGAACTATTTGGTGTAATCATGCCTACATTGTTCCAAAACATATGTATGATATAATTTTAGAAAAAATGGCTACATTCGATAAAAAAGAGTTGGGAGAGAAGAAACAGAATATAGATTGGTTTTATACGACGCAAATACATCCCGAATATCAGTGTTGGTTGGCAATAGAACAGCCGATAATACAGAGAGAAAGTTATAGTATGATAGATAAGAAGGTAAAATGGGGAAATAATTTTGATTGGGATACATTTACAATGAAAAACATTTAATAATATTTTATATGATTTGGTGTAAAATATTATTTAAATATAAGAAGGAAATCTTAAGATAACTACTCCTGAACCTCCATTTCCTCCTTGAGCTGGAAATGTTGATCTGGTTGATCCAGAACCTCCTCCTCCTGTATTGCCAGAAGCATCATTTCCTGATGGATCACCAGCTGGCAGGCTGCTTTTTGTTGCCTGAGGTCCAGCTGCCCCTCCACCTAAACCTCCTAATCCTGCTTTTGCAGTTCCTACTGCTCCACCACCAAACCAACAACCACCTCCTCCTCCTCCAGCAAAATATAAATTTGAACCACTAACCTGTCCAACACTTAAAGTTGTAGCTAGTGAAGTTGGTATAATTGTTGTTGTTGTTCCATTTCCTCCATTTCCACCTCCACTTGCACTTCCCTGTCCTCCTACAAGACCACTTGGACCTCCACCTCCACCTCCACCTGCTCCAGCATCAACACCACTTGCTGCGACACCACCTCCATTAGCGCCTTGAGAGGGACTCACCGAAGGAGTATTTCCAATTCCACCAGCATAAGCAACACCACTCCAGTCTCCACCTCCTCCTCCCGAACCTCCATTTGCACCTACTCTTGCATTACCTCCACCACCTCCTCCTGCTGATTGTATTGAATCAAATAAAGAAGGTGATCCATCGAATCCATGTTTCGTAGGGTCAGAAGTTGTTGGTTCATATCCTCCTGCCCCTCCTGCTCCAACCGTCACATTATATGATGAAGAACTTATATTTTGTTTACCTTCTCTAAAACCACCAGCACCACCACCACCAAATAAAGATGCCCCTCCTCCTCCTCCTGCAACTACTAAATATTTTGCTTCAATTGGAGAAGAAATATTAGTAAATGTTATTGTTCCTGATCCTGTTGTTTTAAAAGTGACAATTGTCCACCCTCCCAACACAGGACCTCCTATTGAAATAGTTCCTGCTTGATCAATTGTAGAACCTGCTTCTAAATAACTTGTAGATGCATCCAAAGTTGTAGTAAAGGCCGTCTGTGCCAATACTGCAAATGTAAAATTACCTGATGTAAAACCTTGATTTTGATCTGTAACTGTAGCTGTAAAATTATAATTAGAAGCACTTAACCCAGAGGCATTACCTACTATGAAACCAGAAGAATCAAGGGTTAAAGCATTCGATGTATTTCCAGATAAATCGGTTGATGAAAAATGTAGAGGTGTATGACCTCCAATGTCCACAGCACTTAAATCTAATTGCCCTGTTAAATTTCCTGTACCTTCTGCAATTTCGGCATAAACAGTAGGAGATTGAGCAGTAGTAAATGTAGGAACCTCATTCCAAAATAAAGCATTTCCTAGAATATTGGTTAAATTTGAATTATTTGTAACTTTTACTGAAAAGGGGTATAAACTACTTAAATCCCTCATTGTATTAGAAATAACAGCTGTAATTGAACTTTCTGAATTATAAGTTTGCGATTGAGCAGAAATAACTTGACCATTGACATCACTTATAAATTGAACAAAAGGATTAATTGAAAAATTGGTTCCTATGATATTAATTGAATTATCAGAAATAGTATTTTGAACATATTGTGGTGTGATTGAAGTAATGGAAGGAGGTGGTAGTGATACAGGCAACCATTCTGTTCCATTATAATATTCAAAAATGTTCTCAGTAGTATTATATCTTAGCATCCCAGCTTCAGCAGAAACAGGTCGTTCATTGGAAACACCAAACGGCATTAACATAGCTCCATTATTAGAACAAGTTAAATTTAATACATTCGCACCTGAATTTGAATAACCAATAAGATTAAATTGCGACATTATATAATAATACTTCAAAAAATATTATTATAAAATAATTCAATTATGTAAAAATAAATTTTCCCAATAATCCAAATACAACTTATTAAAATTATATTTTCTCTCTTTTAATTCTTTATATTTTTGTTCTAAATACGATTCATCTATTTTACTCCAATCATCTTCTATTATTACAGGTAAATCTTCAAATACTTTATCAATAGGAGTAGAAACCATAATAGGAATACAACCCATTAAAAGAGCTTCATAAGTTCTATGTGTGTCAATGCCTTTACCAGGAGGGCTAAAACAAAATTTACTATTTTTTAAATTATCCATATAAGTATAAAAATCCGTATTTTTCTCCATAGGGAATCTATCTTTAATTTGAGAATGTAGATTGTTGCGAATCTGAATATGAGGAGAAAAGAAGGGTGAGTCAGTAGTAAGTAGAGAGAAATTCGTGTAAATTAAATTCTGTTTAAATAAATGGAAGTTAGTTTCAGCATCAAGTTGATTATAATAAATCATCATTTTCTCTCTATCTTCTCCATATAGTTCTCTAGAATTCCAATTCCATTTAGGTCCTAAAGGTAATATTTTTAGTTTATCATGAACAATTGCAGGATTTTTGGTATACCAGGCTTTTAGTTCAGGTTTATTAAGTAATTCATCCATTTTATTTCTCATAGAAATGTCGACATTTGGGTAGGTATAATAAGGTATACAATAAGGAATGTTGCTGTGAGAGAGAATAGTAAAAGGTTTGTTGAGAGAAATTAAGAAAGAAATATAATCTGGAATTAAATCATTTAGAATGAATATATTGGTATTTTCTCTCTTCGATATAATTTCCAAAGCCATTGGAGCATAGTTTTTTCCTTTTTCAACAATAGAAATATCGGCAATAGTAGACCAAGATTCAATTCCATAAATATTATTTAATTGTTTGGTATGTTGTTTTTGTAAAATAATAAATCCCTTTTTATTAATGAATTTCTCTCTAACTATCCAACTATATTCCTTTTCTAACCATTGATAGAGAGAAATTAACATAAGAAAATCAGTTGTGTCCATTTCCATTATAATATATTTATTCACTTGATTTTTAAGTTTTTCAATATGGCTCCATGGATCAAGTACCTTTTTTAAATTTTCAATAAATAAAATATCTATATTGGAATTTGAAACATGATTATTAAGTAAATTAAGACTGACATCAAGTTCTTGGACATTATTAGAAAAAGTAATAATTTGTTTAATATTTTCTTTATTTTCTTCTTTTTGTAGAAATAAAACTTCTTTATGAATCGAGTTAGTATTATTAACTAATGCATTAGCTAATATAAATGAAGATAAGGAAGAATTATTATTACTAATATAAATAGCTGATTCACAAGTTTTACAATATTGATATAATAAAGAACTATTAATATATTCTTTTTGATAAGACTCATATGTAGTTTTAATTAAATTGGAATCAAAATTTTTATAATTATCAAAATCAACTTTCATGTGATATAAAGGCCAAACATGTCGAACTTCCATTTCTACACATTTTATCTTTTTATTTGTCATCATTTCTAAACAAAAAAACAAGCTAATCATGCGTTCGGTAAATGAGGCAGGATCCATTCCAGTAATATTATAAATATTTTTATCTAACCATTCAAAAAAGTAATCAAACCAGTCCATCATTTTTTCAAAGAGAGAATTGGGAATTAAAAATGTGTGTAGTAATGGAATAAAAAAATCATATTTACAATTAACAACTTGATTAGCAGTAAAATCAGTATTAAAATAATCGTTGTATTTTTGTAAGATGGAATTATGATAAGGTTCAATAATACCCACAGGGTCTAATACTTTTTCTTTTCCATGTTTTTGTAAAAACAAATGGAAAGGTGTTTTTTTCTTAGGATTAAGGCTAAATACCAATATATCATCAGTTTTTTTAGATCGAATAATATTTTCCATATTTTCAATAAAACCTTCTTGAATTTCCATATCATATTGAATAAAACCCACATAATCATATTTTTTATAGAGTTGATTTTTATAAATGTGAATTAAAGCGGAAGTTTGACAATAATTTCTTGCTTGAAGACCTTTGTCATAAATAGGCAAATCATATTCCATCAACACATTATAATTGGCTTTTTTATTATATAATTTGTCATATTTTTCATTGACTCCATACATTGTTATTTTTGATTTATCATAAATACTCATATGTTTATAACAATCATCAAATAATTTATGATGCCATACATTATATATTTGAAAATTTTCTTTTTCTCTCAATAAATCTTTTAACATTGGAAAAAATCCCATTCTATTTATTATCTTTTTTCTCTCCTTTCTAATATATTTAATTCTTTGTGACCACCAATCTTCTTCTATTGCTCTTTTAACAATTTCTTTGCTTTTTTCCATATCATTCATATCTAATTCCACATAAGCCCTGGAATCAATATATTCATTTAAATTAGGACAACCCCAATAAAAACATAAAGATTCACAAATAATAGGTTCCCAAATTTTTTCTGTAGCATAATTTGCTTGTTGATTATTTTCACACATAAAATAATATTTATAATTACCTAAAATTAGGCTAGGATCTTCATTAGGAACTTTGCCTTTATAACATTCAAATTTATGATAATTTTCCTTTCCAAATACATCAATAATATTTTCTTTTTGTAATACTTTAATAAATTCAATTCTTTTTTGATGACCAATAAAAAATTTTTTACTACTCATTATAGAAGCTAATTTATTTTCAGTTTTATTAAAATTATCTGGAATATTTTTTAATCTCCATTGGACAGGATTTAATTTATTATGTACATACATAAAATCTTTACTAGAAGGTTGTTTCCATTTTCCCCAATTTTCTCTCATAACATCAGGTTCCATTGAAAAAACCAGTGTTTTACTAGGATCATAATAAACAGATTCGTCTTTTGGCATATTTAAAATGACATAATAATCTATATTAGAATCTCGATCTGTTATTTGAATATTTTCATAAATATCTAGTTTATTGGGAATCATTAATTTAAATTCATCAACTAATTCTTTACTTGAATCCCAAAAATTTCCAATTAATTTGACTCGCTTAATCGGTTCGTTTTGTAAAAATTTTTTGGAATAAAAATCCTTTTTAATATAAATACCATCTTTTGGTTGAAAATAAGGAGAAGTTTTAAGATTTGAAATATCTCTCTTAAAAAACCCCAAAGTATTAACTCCACATGCCTTTGGATGATTTGAACATTCTAATAATAAGGATGAAATAGCTTGATTACCTTTATAATGTAAATCATTTCCAATTTCGTCTTTTTGAGGGATAAATATAAATTGATCAAATATATTATCATAATTTAGTTGAAATTTAATCTTTTTCGACCTATCAATATCCGTTCTTAATAAACATTCTTCTTTCATTAAATCAAACCCTCCTTGGTAAATAGGATGAGGAAAACTATCTAACATTTTAATTTGTTTATTTTTTTCCAAATTCAATAACCACATATCTAATGGTTCTTTCATAAAATACTCAGGAGATTGTTCAATAATAGAACATAATTTTTTAGCTCCATTAGGGCTTATAATATATCCAGCTGTAGTTCGATATAAAGGGGTATTGAATACATCCTGTTGAAACATATAATTTCTCTCATAAAAAGAATTACCTGTATCAATAAATACAGATCCTTTTTGTGAATCTTCAAGTTTATGGGATTTCATATAACAATTAGAATTAAAATCATAATTAGGAGTCCATTGACCAGCTATAAATAAAATATCCCAATCAACTTTAATATTTTTAATATTTTCAAAAACTAATTTAAGTTGGTTAAATGTTTGGTCATGGACCATGATATCATCTTCCAATATCAAAGTAGATTTTTGAATGTTTTTCCATAAGTCATAATGACTTAATTTACACCCGATTTCTCCTAATACGACTTGTTTGTTGTCAATGAATTTCAATAAAGAGAGAAATTGTTTATAAAATGGCAAGTTATTTCCTTCTACCGCAGAATATCGATTGAATTTAATTTTTAATTTCTCTCTACAGTAGTTCAATCTATCTTCTCTTTTATCCAAATTAATAAGTGAACAAGGAAACAATTCTTCTTTTGTAAATTGATTTTCATCATTTAAATCATAGGCGTTAGGTAAGTTTTTCAAATGTCTTTCAGAAGTAAGTCTTCCAATATGTCTATTGGTTAATAAATTAAAAAAGGCAGATTTGAAACCAAAACCAGTAAATTTATGAGCATAATCCATTTCAAAAAATTGATTAGGACTATCAAAATTACCAATAGAGAGAATAGTAGAAACATCAACAAGAGAAGGACGGAAACTAAAGTTAGGCCAATAATAACAATTAGGAATATTAGGAGAGAAATTAGGTCTATAATCATGAATAACATAATCCTTTATAGAAAAGTCGACATGACTTTTGATGTTATAATTTTCAATAGTTTCTCCATAATTTTTATTAAAAAGGATTTGTTTTACATTAAGATGATTCATCGTGTCAAGACCTTTGATAGCATGGGAAATATAATCCATTGGATAATAAAATAAAAAATCATCTTCCATATGAATCCAATATTTAGGTTGGAGAGATTTTAATTTATTCCAAATAATATTCATACTTTCTCTGTGTCCTTTTTCACTTTCATTTTTGAAATAATAATCAATAAAGGAATATTTTTCTTTCATTTTCTCTCTATCGTCATTAGAAGAGTTATCATCGACACAAAACCAATAATCTATTTTTTCTTTGTCTTCCCATGTATTCAAAATAGAATTGACAGTTTGCTCAAATAAATCGAATCTTTTACAAGTAGTAAATGTTATAATAATTTTAGGATTAGTTTTATTTTGAAAATTGTAGGGAACATATTTAGTAAAATGTTTACGATTTTCTTGAAATAAAATATTCCATATAGTAATGTGAGAGGAAGACATGGATGTATCTCGGGAATTAATATTAAAAATATGACTATAGGACTTGAAAAGTTCAAAAGAATTGGAATCGTTTTTTATTTGAGGAATATAAAATTGTAAATTAGAGAATGTTTGGTTAATTTCGACGGGGCCTTGAAGACAGTTAATAAGGATTTTTTTACAACATTCATATCCGGATTCTCTATCATTAACATAAAAAGAAGAAATAGAATTAAAGAATTCAAGTTTATCATTATATTTATCTTCAAAAAGGAATAATTTATTTTCAAGATTTTTTTGATAAGTTTTATAATTTTTATAGAACATATTTACCATAGAATGTTGGCTATGTTTATAATAATATTCTACTGCATTAACAATACCTTCAATTCTTTCATGGTCATAATCGATTGATTTCGTAAAATATTTAAGGGAATTAGTATGATCATTTTTAAATTTGTATAATTCGCCAAGTTGATAACAAGAATAAAATTTTTCTTGAGACCAATTATTTAAAGTCAAAACCTTTTCATACCATTCTATAGATTTATTAATATTGCCAGCATCTTTATAACTTTGTGCACAATAAAAAGCATATCTATTAGCGAGTCCTTGGTCTTTTTCTTGTTCAAAGCCTTTGGCAAGAATTTCAGCATCTTTTAAGTATTTGTTCGGGTCTTTACTTCTGGCTCCAGATTTACCAGATTCTAAATAATAATCTCCTGTAATAGAAGTTGATTTAATATTATTAGAAATTGGAGTTAAATATTCATGTAAAAGGCCGACCCATTTCCATTGTTTTCTATTATTAATTAAGAGGGGTCGGACATAAGTAAAGCCTTTACCAAATTGAATATCATATTTATCAAATGTAAGTTGACTAGGTAATTTAAAATCACCATGAATAGAATCATCAGCATCAAAAATGAATAAATAATCAGATTTATTATATGCTGATTGCAAAGCTAATGTTCTATTAGTGCCAAAATCACTCCATTCGTGTTCAACAAGTTCACCAGGAATATTTTTCATTTTAAAATAATCATGAATAATTTGTTTGGTATTATCTGTAGAGCCAGTATCAGAAATAACCCAATAATCAAAATGAATAAATTTAAATAGATTGTCAAATGTTTTAGTGATAATATGTGCTTCATTTTTAACAATCATATTAAGACAAATAGTTTGTTTTTCTATAACTTCCATAGAAATATTACTCATATAAGAATAATTAAAATAAGTTTTTAAATAAAAAATAAAAGTAATTCTTTTTTATTATAATAGTATATATGTCATTTACGAGATTTAATGATGATCCATGTAGAATAAAAAAACAAAATCAAGAAGCAACTGGACCTGGAAGATATATGTTAAATAAACCAGGATGGGGAGATAAGCCTTGTTTTATGGATGATCCTCATATTAGAATGGAGCAATGGGGTGCAAATTTAAGAACTGATTCAATAAACTTAGAAAGCGATTTAATGGGATTATCTATTAATTTAAATAGAGATTGTAAAACTTATAAATCAGCAGAGGTTAAATCAGATAAAATGAGTTTTCCCAGTTGTAATCCTTTTACTGAACAATCGAGAGTAACAGATCCGGCATGGTGGTATAGAGATTTAGAACAAGTGAATTGGTATATTTTGCCTTTAAATCCTCAAGAGAATACCTGTATACCTTTTCAAAATAATTTAAATACAAGAATATTGGAAAAGGATTATTTTGTTGCTACAGCCCCTTGTGTATCGAAAGGAGGGTGTGATGTATTAAGTGCTGAAGCTTTTAGTGGATTTGGAAATAAAGATGTAAATAATTGTTCGAATACAAGAACATGTGGAACTATTAGAAAATAAATAAGTAATAATTTTTTATAAAAATATATTACATATATATAATGGAATTAGCAGTCCCACTAGTAGCATTAGGAGGTTTATATGTAGCTTCAAATCAAGAAAAAAAGAAAGAGGGATATGAAAATATGGGGAAAAAATTTAATGATTCTCCAGTTCCTCCCCCTATTAATTATCCAAAATTAGCGCCTGTTAGTCAAACAAATCCTAATAAATATAGAGATCCTAATACAGTAACAGATAGATATTTTAATCCAAAAGTTTATCAAGAATTTGCAAATGGACCAGATCAATTTGGAAATGTATCTAAAAGCAATGATTTTAAAAGTTTAACAGGAGAAACAGTTGAAAAGACTAATTTTAAACATAATAATATGGCACCATTTTTTGGTGGAAGAATAAGAGGTAGCACACAAAATCCAAATATTTCAGAATCAGTGTTAGATAATATGAATGGTAGTGGAAGTCAACAAATAAAAAAACAAGAGCAAGCACCTTTATTTGCTCCTCAAAAAGACATAAGATATGCTAATGGTGCTCCAAATATGAGTGATTTTTATCAATCTCGTGTAATGCCTGGATCTAAGATGTCAAATGTAAAATTATGGGATGAACAAAAGGTTGCACCTGGATTAGATGCTGGTTATACAAGTCAAGGTCAATTAGGATTCAACTCTGGAATGGCTGCTCGTGAGAAATGGGTTGATAGAAATGTTGATCAGTTAAGAGTAGCGACAAATCCAAAACAAACATTTGGTTTAGCAAATCACGAAGGTCCAGCTTATAATTATATTAAGGCACCTGCAACTCAAGAAACCCAAGGAAAGGTTGAAAAATATTTACCAGATACTTATTTTATTAATACACCAGACAGATGGCTTACTACAACAGGTTTAGAGAAAGGACAAACATCAAGAGCTATTCAAGTAGATAGAGCTGTAAATAGATCAACTACTTCGATGGAATATTTTGGTGCTGATTCTAATCCTGAAGGAACAAAAATGTATACTCCAGGAGAATATGAACAACCAAAAAGACCTCAATTAGCATCTAATCCTATATCCAATTGTAATGCCATAGGAAATGGAGCTGCTTCAGAAGGAGATTATGGTGTTTCTGGATTTAAAAATACTCCGAATAATCGTTCAACTACCAATACCTCTTATTTTGGAGTAAATGGATTTTTAAGAGCAGCAGTAGCTCCTTTAATGGATGTCTTAAGACCGTCTAGGAAGGAAAATGTAATTGGTAATATTAATCCTACCGGTAATGTTCAACAACATGTTTCTGGATTACCTGTTTATAATCCTGCTGATAGAACCCCTACAACTATGAGGGAAACAACTGAGGGTAAGTTAGATATGACACATTTGAATGTAGAGGGACAAAAAGATGGTGGTTATACAGTAGCAGTTCAACAACCAGTTGAGCAGGAAAGAGACACAACAAGCTGTCAATATTATGGAGATGGAGGAATGAATAGTGGTGTAGCGTTATACAATGCAGCATATAATCAACGAAATAATGTAAATAAGACATATAAGAATAGACCAAATCAAGGAGGAATGTCATTACTAAATTCAGAAGAAAATATTCATATTGATAAAAATGATTCAGATAGAAATAATAATAGATTATGGGTAAGAAATGGAAATTCTGGAATTAATGGCGCTATTCCATCCATGGAAACATATGGAAAAATCAATGTTCCACAATATTATGACAATTGTATTAATTGTGACCGTATACAACCAGAAATATTAAATGCTTTTAAGGAAAATCCATATACCCAAAGTTTAAGTAGTTATTAAACTTGTTCAAGAGCTAATAATTCTTTAAACTCTTGTCGAGTTAAGTGTTTTTGAAAGTCTAATATATAATCTACATCATAAATATAAGAATCTTCACTTCCGTTATCGATATCAAGATCTAAAATATATTTAATACAAAATTCAACAGTTAATTTTTGAGTAGCTAATAATATTTTTTTATTTAGATTATGAATATTTTGTTCTAATAAATTTATAGAATATGTATTAGGATTAGCGAGTAATTGATCATCAGTTAAATTCATCTTATAATACTTATCTACATTTTAAATATTAAATATAATCAATTTTTATTTAATATTTATTTATATTAACTATAATGAACAGTTTTATACATTTTGGATGTTGGAATAATTTGAATATAAAGGAAAAAGAGGGAAAAATAAAAGAAATAGGATGTTTAAAAAAAGTAATGAAATTATTAGAAGCAAATTTAAGTGGAGTAGATTTTATAGTGATTGCTGGTGATAATTATTATCCAAAAAAAGAAAAAACTATTGAAGGAGAGAAAAAAAAACTTATAATTCCGAGTAAATTAGCAGAAGGATTTAATTTATTACCGAAAGAAATACCGATAGTTATGATTTTGGGGAATCATGATTTAGAAACAAATTTAAATCCAGAAAAGCCAAAATTATTTATTGAAGAAACTGTAGAAGAAAGTAGATCGTGTAGTATTTTAGAGTTAGAGAATCAATCAAAAAGAAGCAATATAGATTATACATTTTTTAAAGATATAATGATGAATAATGGAACTTTGGTATTAATGATAGATAGTGATGTTTATAGTCTTGATGCTGTTAATTTTCTACCATGTTATAATATTTTTCTATCCGAAAATTTTGAAAGTATCGAAGAGGTAAAGGAATACCAATATAATTTGATTTTTCAAAAAATAAACCAATATAATGCGATAGGAAGTATAAAAAACTTGATTATAATAGGTCATCAACCAATTACAGGTATTAAATATAAAGATGGTGTAAAACAACCTCCGTTAAATGATATACCTTATTTTAAACCGATATTATTGGAAATTTATAATTTATTAGGAAGTGAAATAAATTATTTTTATTTGTGTGCTGATTTACATTTATATCAAGAAGGTTTAATTACATTAAAAAATGAAGAGGAGCAAAAAGAAATGAAAATAAAACAATTTATAGTAGGAACTGGTGGAACAGAATTGGATGAGGCTGTGCCAGGGAATATAAACTTTGTATTTTCAAGTGAGACAATAGATTATCGAGTGATAAGTTCAAAACAAGAATGTGGAATTTTAAAATGTGAAGTAGATGGTTTGGAACCGAAATTTGAATTTATATCTATAGAACAAAAAGGTGGTAGAAAAAAAACTAAAAAAAGAGAAA
>Ga0208547_1001452_pt1 | contig 13070 bp, 23 predicted proteins | sample DEB08_DNA_5_FD_185501 | JGI IMG/M metagenome (GOLD analysis project Ga0208547, IMG submission 185501) | Aqueous microbial communities from the Delaware River and Bay under freshwater to marine salinity gradient to study organic matter... | ecosystem: Environmental > Aquatic > Marine > Coastal ...
AAAACCCATTCAAAACCGCTCGCGCTCGCTAATATCTTATTGACACTCTCCTGAAAATTACACATAATGACACTGAAAACATTATTCAAGTATGGCATTTCAATCAATTTGGTATTTCACAGATCTACCTGAAGATGTAGTTGATATTATCGAAAGAGATCTGACTGAAACATTTGATCCCCAAATGGCAGATTCTAAACTGCATGGGGATGCTCTTAACAAAGAGAAGCGTAACTCACAGAATGCATGGATTCCTACTACTCACTGGGTTGCTGGTTTTCTGTGGCATTATGTTGAAAGAGCAAATCGTGAAAACTTTCTGTATGATTTGAGGAATATTGATGGTGAAAGTCTTCAATACACCAGGTATAGTGAAGGTCAGTTTTATGGATGGCACAATGATGCAGGACTTGCAACACAATACAAACCAGTCAGTGTTGGTAATCGTGTAGAAGGTTTGGCACAGGACTTTGTGAATGAGAACATTGAACTTATTCGTAAGTTGTCATTCTCCATTCAACTCTCTGACCCTGATGACTATGAGGGTGGAAACTTACAACTACTAGATGAAGCAGGCAATAACTACATTGCTCCAAGAAAGAGAGGATGTATTTGTTTGTTTGACTCCCGCACACAACACAGAGTTTTGAAAGTGACAAAGGGAACCCGTAAGAGTATTGTTGGTTGGGTTGTCGGACCACGCTGGAAGTGAGGTAAGTTATGGCAGAACAAATGAACGAACTGCAACTGATGATGCAGGAAAGGCAAAACACTGGAACTGCATGGACTCACAATGAATCCTTTGAAAAGAATGGATATCTGGTAGTTAAAAATCTCTGGGATCCTGAAGAACTTTATCATCCAGTTCCAGAACAAAGGGGTCAATATAACTACTGGGATAAGAATCCAGATCATTTCAATCATGTTCCTGTGGAGCAACAGGTAGAGGGTTCAGTGGCACGTTATTGGCACCCTCAGTATCGTCAAATTCACACTGGTATTCGTCTGAAACTGGAAGAGATTATTGGTCGTAAGTTATACAATACTTACTACTATGACAGGTATTACTTCCCAGGTCAGGAACTCACTAAACATGCAGATCGTGATGCTTGTGAGATTTCAGTATCAGTTCACATCAGCACCAACCTAGAAGGTGAGGGTGCTAAGTGGCCATTCAAGATTAAGACTCCTGATATCTATACTGATGAGAAGAAGACACAAGTTCTTGTTCCTGGTGAGGAGAGAAGTCTGTCACTCGAACCTGGTGATGGTTTACTTTATAAAGGATGTGAACGTCCACACTGGAGAGATCCAATGCCAACTGAGTATGAAAAAACTTGGTATGGGAAAAAGAGAGAGAAAGATGGATTGTATTATCACCAAATCTTCTTCCACTATGTACTTCAAGATGGACAACGAGCTCATTGTGCTTGGGATAGAGCTCACTAATAATAAATAAATAAAGAATAAAGACAGAGAGAAAAGATGTCCAGAGCTTCCAATTTAGCAGGATTTGGATCTTATATTGGACCTCCAGATGACCTATACGTTGGGATCGTCACAGCCGTATCTTATTATGGTGATGGTAGTGGGTTAACGGGTGACCTATACGTTGGGATCGTCACAGCCGTATCTTATTATGGTGATGGTAGTGGGTTAACGGGTGCGGGATCTACAGTTTTTAATGATACTACTACAAATCAAGAGTTCTACCTGACATTTACAGATATAACTTCGGGAACTATTACTTCAACTGGAATATCAACATCTAAATTAACTTATAATCCATCAACAGGAAAATTAACATCAACAATTGTTAATTCAAGTTCTGATGAGAACTTTAAGAAAGACATCTCAACAATTACTGGTGCATTAGATAAGGTAAAACAACTTAGAGGTGTCGATTTTACTTGGAAAGATAATGATACAAAAGGAAAAGGTGTAATCGCACAAGAACTACAACAAGTCTTTCCTGAGTTAGTTTCAGAAGAATCTGATGGTAATTTGTCAGTAAATTACACTGGTTTGATTGCAGTTCTGATTGAAGCAATTAAAGATCTTTCAGACTCATAAATAATTAAGAACGCCACACATATAAAAATGGCAATTGAGATTAATGATATAAATGTTATAGATAACAGTAGAAATTTTTCAAATGTCGGTATATTAACTGTCGGTACAGGTTCTTCTCTTACAAATATTGATTCTGATGCCAACTTGACCGTTGGTATTGGAATTACTTTTAATGGTGTTGATGGCAATATTTCAATTGCAGGAACAATTACTGCTGCAGGTCTTTCTCTTCCACTGGAGATAAGTTAAAATGGAAAAGACATATAGAAATTCAAAGCAAGCAAAAGTTACATCTCCAATTGTTTTATCATCAAATCAAAAGATTACTTTTGGTTCTTCTGGTACAATTGAACTCAGAGAAGGTTCAAAAACTGGAGAATTAATTGAATCTTTTGATGTTTCAAGTGATAGAGTTTTAATCAGTGCAAGAGAAATTATTGTTTATCCATCAAATCCACTTCCATATGAAACTGAAATTCACATGGTGATGAGTGATGGTTTTATTGTTTCTGTAATCAATGGAACTTCATTCTCTGGTTTTGATGTTCATGGAAATAAAGAATTTAAGTTTGTAACAGAAGATCCAATTGGAAAACCACTAGAAGGTGGAATTGTAATTTCAAAAGAGAATAGTTGGTATGTTGTAATGTCTCCAGAAAAGAGTGAGATGTCATTAACCTGGACAGAATTTGATAAAGCAATTCAGAATGCAGAAGAAGTCACTGGAACGACTGGATGGTATGTTCCTGGATATTATGAGATGCAGTTTTATCAAAAGCATTTGAAGGTAGAAGAGTCATATTGGACAAACACTGAACTTGATGATAATACTTCATATTCACTAAATACAAACAGCAATGCTCCTGTGATTTCCAATAAGAGTGGTTCTCATTTGGTCCGTACATTCAAAAAAGTAAACTTTTAATTTTTAAAGAAAATGTCTGTACAAATAAATGGTATCAACGTAATTGATGATGATCGTAATTTTTCTGCGGCTGGCATCGTAACAGTTGGAACTGGTAATTCTGCAACCATTATTGATGGTACAACTGGTATTACCAGTGTTGGTATTGGAATTACGTTGGAAGGAGTACCTGGTAATATTTCAATTGCAGGAACAATTACTGCTGCTGGTTTTAATATACCTGCAAATATTGTTTCATTTAGTCCTGTAAATGGTGCTACTGGTGTTTCTGCATATCCCATAAATACTACTATTGATATATTTTTTGATCAGGCTGTTGGTATCGCTACAACTGGAACAATTCAAATAAGAGAAGGATCTACGGTTGCTAATAGCACACTCCAGCAGACAATTGGTGTAGATAATATCTTGGCAACACAAAATGGTATAAAAATACAACTTAACGAAACACTGGGATTTGAAGTAATCCATCATCCAGTTATTCCTAACGGATTCATTAAATCTACCAGTGGAGATTTTGTAGGATTAAACACCACTGGTGCTGACACCTATAGTTTTACTACAAGTCCACCAGTACTTGGTGTTGATTTTGAAGGTGGATATCTCATATGTCGATCTGGAGGAACTAACTGGGTAGTAGCACCATCAAGTACAGAAGCCTGTACATTCTGGAACGGACGAAATACTGCAGTCACAAATGCAAATGCATATGCTGCTTGTGGTGATTGGTTTATACCTAGTTGTGGACAACTCAAGAATCCAGGAGTTTCTTGTAAAACTTATTGGGACTCATACAGCAATACCAGTAACTACTGGAGCAATACACAGGTTACTGGCAACCAGGCTTGGAACATAAGCATGTCTGATAGTAATGCCAGAGCCGACGGTATTGGAGATACCCAGCAGTGTGTTCGTGCCTTCAGGACTGTAACTTATTAACTTGTCTCAATATGTACTATAATAGTTAAACTGACTTGAAAAAACTATGGACCTAATGCCAATTTATTCTGTCCCCCTGTGGCAATCAGAATATCCTGAGTTTGAAGAAAATAAAGAAATTTTCCTGAGTGCAGTCAAAGAATATAAAGAGCAAACTCCAACAAAAGAAACGCCACGATCAAATGTTGCTGGATATCAATCTCCAAGTACACTTCAAGGAGTAGCAGAACTTCGTCCACTCTTTGAATACATCTGCCAGATGGGATTTAAGGCAGTTGCAGATTTAGACTTTGTGGATTGTGATATTGCACTTACTGAAGCCTGGTTAAATGTGAATGATAGTCGTCAGTGCATGAATTCTGAACATGTACACGGCGATGTATTCTCTGGTGTCTTTTATCTACAAGCACCAGAGGAAAGTGGAAAACTGACTGTTGCAAATCCAGGAATCAATCGTATGTGGAAAGGTTGTTCTCTTGTAAATCAAAAGAATCAATTTACTGGGGAAACAATTAAAATTGAGCCAGTCGAAGGTAATATCATTTTCTTTCCTTCTTATCTTCCACATTCAGTAGAAACTAATAATCATGATGAAGAAAGAATTTCTATTTCATTTAATTTAATTGCTCTTCCGAAAGGTTCGATTAATTATCCACAACCTGAGAATTGATAATTTATGAAGTCTTATTATTTTATCTCAGGACTTCCAAGGTCTGGTTCTACACTGCTGTCTGGAATTCTTCGTCAGAATCCAGAGTTTTATGCTGATATTGCTTCACCAGTAGAAGCACTCACAGAAACTGCAATTGATGTGATTACTGGTTCCGAAAATAATCTTACAGTCACCGAAGAACAAAGAAAAAATCTATTGTATGGAATCTTTGATAGTTATTATCAACACATTGAGAAACCAGTGATTTTTGATAGTTCAAGAGGTTGGACAAAAAAGACTAACTTTCTCAAAGCACTCTTTCCTTATACAAAAATCTTATGTCCTGTAAGAGATATTGTTTCTATTCTAAATTCTTTTGAGGTAATTTCTTCTAAAAATCCATTTCATACCAAGACACTTACAGAACATAAGGATAATGTGTTTGCAAGATGTGATGGAATGATGAATAAAAATGGTGGTATTGTTGCTGGTCCTTGGATTTTACTTCAAGAAGGTTATGCACTGAATCCAGAAATGATACACTTTATTGAATATGAGAATCTATGTAAAGAACCAGAAAAAATAATGAGAGGTGTCTATGAGTTTCTGAAGAAACCTTATTATTCTCACGACTTTGAGAATGTAGAATACTCAAATGAAAACTTTGATAGGGCTTGTAATCTCAAAGATTTACATACAGTCAAGAGAAAAGTGGAATATAAACCACCAAGATGTATTCTTCCACCAGAAATTGTAAAAAAATATTCAGAAATGAATATGGAGTTCTGGAGAAAGGATTATAAACCAGACTCTGATATTATTGAAAAATTAGATAAGAAGTTTATTGAGTATAAATGAATCTACACATAGTCATATGAACTGGTGGAATAAATATTCCAAGATTCATAAATTTGAAGTAAATTATGACTAAAGTGCATCATCCAAAAACAAGAAGATTTCAATTATGTGTTGATAAAATTGAAACCCTTGAGGATGTGAAGAAAATTCTAGATATAATGAAAGTCAGGATAGATACTGATAATCCTGATTGGGAAAAAGTTGAAGATTATTTTTGTTTAGAAGTAGTACCAAAGGGTTATATGAAACTACTTCAAAAAATCAAACACGAAGGTATTGCAAAATTACATTATCACGAAATTGAGCAACAATCTCTTGAACTTTTGAATGAAAATGAAGAAACTAATTGAAGTCTTTCTTAGATATTGTTATTATTCAAATATAAATGATAATAAAAAATAAAAATGAACCATTTTTTCATATTATAGTTGATGAAATTTTTTCTCATTCTGTTTTACATATGGTCTATGAAGAAATAAATTCATTAAAAAATGAATTTAAATCAGAAGATATGACTAAACCAGCTGTAGATAATTTTGGAAATAGTTTGAAAAAGAACAAAGGGGTTTTTTTAGCAGAATCAAAAAATTATAAAAATTCCAAAATAATATCTTCAATCAATGCGTCCATAAAAGAAATATCAAAATATAAAAATTGGCAAAATAAAACATTTTGTAGAATGTACAATTCTGCAATGTGGGGAAGTGAATTGTTAAATTGCTATAGTTCGGGTGATTATTATATGCCACACACAGATAGTGGTTTATTTACTATGATTACATTTTTATATGAAAATTATACAAATGGTGGTTCTCGTGGGGGAGATTTATATTTTCCTGAGTATGATTATTTACATAAATGCAATAATAATCAGGCAATCATATTTTTTTCAAAAGAACTTCATGGAGCTACTACATTCACCTGCAATAAAAATTGCAAGAGATATAGTATAGTCACATTTTCCCAGCTAGATAATTTTTCTGATAAAAACCATGAAGTAAGAAAAATTAAAAGTAAAAACAAAATAGATTATCAATAACATGAATACAATATTCTGGATTGATGGTGGAATTGGAAGAGTGATTAGTTCTATTCCTGCACTACTTAAATATCACAAAAACCATCCAAATGAGGAATGGTATATTATGATTCCTGGTTGGGATTTTGTGATGTGGGGATTTCCTGAACTTCAAGAAAGAGCTTTTAATCCAGATTCAAAAGGTTCTTTTGATTTATTTTGGAAAGCCGATAGAGTGATTACTGTAGAACCTTATCGTGTTCCTGAGTATTATAGAAATGAGATTTCACTCAGAGAAGCATTTGATGTTGTCATTAATGATTCTACGGATCACAGTGACTTACCTCCAATGCAACTTCATTTATCTTCTCCAGAAAGAAGAAAAGCATATGAAATTATAGAACAAGCAAAGAAATTACATAAACAAGAAAAAACCATTGTATTGCAACCATTTGGTTCAACTGCAACACCACATGCATCTGGTATTTTTGATGATAGTCATCGTTCAATGCCAATGAATATGATTGATTATTTTATCAAAAATCTTTCTGGTAAGTATAATTTAATTTTTATGGGTGCAAAAGAGTTTCATAATGTAAAAACTTATAAACCAGATCCAGATCCTCAAATGAGAGAGTGGATGGCAATCATCGAAGCAGCAGATTATTTTATTGGTTGTGATAGTTGTGGGCAGCACATGAGGAAGTCATTCAATAAACCATCATCAGTGATGGTTGGAGGAACACACAGAAATAACACAACTTATGATGACTTTCACATCATTGAAAGAGATGTTCCATTTCAACCAGATGCGATGAGAATTTCTGGTTTTCAAGCTCATATGGCATCAAGATTAAATGAATCTAGAATTCAATTTACTTCAGAAGAAATTGAAAATGCCTATCAAGAAATCATTCAAAAAATTGAAGGTAATAATAAACTAAGAGTGGTGGAAAGTCAACCGAAAGAAATCAAAGGAGTATCGTATCAATGAAAACAATAGCATTTTCTGTTCCTATTTTTAAATATAAAGTTCAAAATTGGAACATCAAAAAGAAAAAACTGTTAGATTTATTTAATAGTTTTCAACATAAAGTAATTGGTAATGTGATTACTAGTCCTATGGATATTAAAACAAATATACTTTCTGAAGAAATTAAAATATTTGAAAATGATATTGGATTTGATTTTTATTCAACAGAAGTTTGGTTTCAAAAATATGAGAATAATATGAATCATGCAGTCCATACTCATGGCCCAACGGGATTTTCATCTGTTTGTTTTATAGAATACAATAAAAGTTTTCATAAACCAACAACTTTTGTTTCACCTTTTGGTAATAATATTACAGGAGAACTTGAAAGATACGAACCAGATGTTGAAGAGGGTGATATTATATTTTTTCCTTCAAATCTTCTTCATTATGCACCAACAAATCTCTCAAAAATAACAAGAACAATTATGTCTTTTAATTTAAATATTAATGACAATCCCGATAAAGGAGTATCATACAGTTGAAAATCACAATTCCTATTTCTGTTGGAGAACTTCTAGATAAAATTTCAATTCTTCAAATCAAATCTCAATTCACTGATAAATCTTATGTAATTAGGGAAAGAGAACATCTCATTCAAATTGCAAAAGAAAATGATGTATATAATCAAGACTTTTTAAATCAACTTTTAGAAGTTAATAGTAAACTCTGGACAATTGAAGATACTTTAAGAGAACTTGAAAAAGAATATGTATTTGATGATGAATTTATAAGAAATGCAAGATTGGTTTATATTACAAATGATAAAAGAGCAAAAATCAAAAAAGAAATTAATGACAAATATAACTCAGAATATCAAGAAGTAAAATGTTATGCATAAAATTATAGATAATTTTCTTTTGAACATCATTCAGTATCATCAACAGATGAACCTCGTTGTGTGATTAATATCAATTATGAGAGTATTTCAGAATAAAAGTTCTTGGATTATTGATGATTATCTTGACAGTAGTCTTGTCGAAGAAATAAAGACTGTCATTCAAGATAATCTGAATAATCTTTATAAAAATAAAAAAGGTTATAGTACAACAGGAAAAAATTCAGAGCAATATTGGTTAATTCACCAAAAAGATAATTTTTTTGTAAATGATTCAAGATTTTATGAATTTGAAAAAGAATATAAAAAGCAAATTTTAAATCGAATTAAAGCAGCAGATTTATTTGACGAAAAGAAAAAGGAAGATATTGATTTAAATTATATCAATGCATGGAGTGTGATTGGAGAAGAGAATTCATATCATACTGTGCACTGTCATAATGAAAGAAGTTTTGATGGAATTTCCACTCTTGTTTATTTGGAAGTTCCAGAAACAAATATAGAAGATGAACCAGAAAATAATATTTTCTTAGCTACTCATGTAGGACCAAAAAATCCATATTATTATGAAAATGTTCCTGTTGTACATATCAATCCAGAAGTCGGAAAACTTTTAATCTTTCCAGATTGGGTACTGCACGGTACTTATCCACAAACAAAAGGTGTTCGTCAGACATTTAATATTGATTATAAACTTGTTCCTGTAGATAAAAAAGACAAATCAAGAAAATTCTTATATAACTAATGACTCATTTCAATTTTTTCTAACTCTAAATAACTGTTAGGCATTGTAAAAATAAATGGAAATTTTTCAAATAGAAGCAAGAGGAATGTTTAGTCCTCCAAATGGAAATCATCCACAAATAATTCCTGACCGTTGGAGAGAAAATCCTGGAGATGAAATAAGAACAGATCTTCCAGAACTCACTGACGAAGAACTGAATGCTCTTGGTTGGAAAGGTCCAATTCAAATGCCACCAACTCCAGGTACGAGTTATTATACACATAATTATGAATGGAACATAGAAACTCGTGAGTTTGATGTAACTGAAGTTGATGAACTTGAAAAAGCAAGAAGAGTAAATTATAAAGAATTCTGGAATATTCTTCTTACTACATCTGTGTATCAAAGAATTAAGTCTGAGGCAAAACTTTCATTAGAAGTAAATGTTTTTGAAACTGAGTTCATTTCTCTTTTGGGTGATGCAAAGCAAGGAAATGCAAATGTAGAGAAGATTCAAGAGTCACTTACTGAAATGGTAACTTCCATTTCATTTACTGCAGAAGAACTTGCAGAACTTCAGCAAGTCTTTATAACATCTGGAATGTTTGCTGTTTATTCTTTACAATAAACCACTTGACAAACTGTCCACCTTTACCTCCAGAACACCACTGGGGTTTTATTATGCATACATGAGAAATAAATCACATGCATTACACAGAGATACTCAAAGATGGCTCTACAGAGGTCTGTAACTCCATTATTGACTTCTTCCTAAGAGAATATCTATCAGACCATTCCATTGACCTCACAGTGGTCCACAAAGACCTCTCAGGGGAGTTTGTAGATGGTTGGTGTCTCAAGGAAGAAGATAACAAGTATTTGATTGAAATTGAATACTCACTGAATGGAGAAGAGTACATGAGAACACTTCTTCATGAGTTGTATCATGTTTATCAGAGTCTAAATGGTTATCAGGATGAAAAGGAATGTTATGAGAAAGAAGAAGAGGCACTTGACACTTATCTCAGGATTCCATTAGAATAGGTTTGTCGAGTTTGATTGATTACTTTAAGTACTTTAAGAGCCCCATTATAAACAGGAGAAAACAATGAATAATCTTGACCATGAGAAGGTGTGGGAGGTTATGAATGATATTCAAAAATCATTCAATGAAATTATCACACTGGATGGTTTGATTGACTTTGTTGAAGATGCATTGAACACCAATAGTTATCAAGAAGCAATTGATGGTGTGACAACAATGAAAGCATTCATGAAGGTTTATCAATCTAAGTTTGATAAATCATTCACAAGAGCATGGAATAACACAGTGATTGCATCAAAACAACAACGTCATTCATTGGATTATGAAGAGATTGCAAACTATCTCAATAAAGAGAATAATTATTTAAATGGGGAGGAAAGAGTGACATCACTCTTAGAATGAAATGAAAAACATTAATTGGACTACAAGTGCATGGTTGATTGGAGTGCACTTGTTGAGTCTTCTTGTATTACTTCCTCAGTTCTTCTCTTGGAGTGCTGTGGGAGTCTTTTTTATTCTTTATTACATAACATTGTGTTGGGGAATCACAATTGGTTTTCATCGATTGTTGTCACACAGAAGTTTTAGTGTTCCCAAGTGGTTAGAACGTTTCTTTGCATTATGTGGAACATTGTCAGTTCAACATGGACCAATCACTTGGGTTGGTCTACATCGACATCACCATCTCCATTCAGATGAATCAGTGGACCATCATAATAGTAACAAAGGATTCTTCTGGTCTCACATGGGATGGATGTTTTATAAGGTTCCTATTGAACATGAGATTCCTAAATTCACCAAAGATCTAATGAAAGATCCATTTTATCAATGGTTGGAGAAGTATTTTCTGATTCCACAATTGATTCTAGGTCTCACACTTTATTATTTTGGTGGTTGGTCTTTTGTAATCTGGGGTGTATTCTTTAGACTTATGGTCTGTTATCATGTGACCTGGTTGATTAACTCAGCAGTTCATAAGTGGGGAACAAGACCATTTGAAACAGGTGATAATTCAACAAATAATAAATGGTTAGCACTTCCAACATTTGGTGAGTCATGGCACAATAATCATCACATGTATCAATGGTCCGCAAAACATGGGTTATTTCCTGGTGAGTTTGACTTGACATGGTTCCATATTGATTTGTTACAATATCTGGGTCTGGCACATGATGTCAAAGTTTCTGTGTTAAAGTAAAAGGAGTTCTAAGGAGTCAATGTCTAAGTTTCTTTATGTGATCGATCACTTCTGTCCCTTTCCTCAATCAGAATATGGTGGAGTATGGAATGTTATTGCTGAGAGTGATGAGCAATGTTTTGATATCGTTGTCAGTGAGGATGAAGATTTAAACATTGGTTGTTATGGTAAACTGAGAGAGAATATCTCTAAAGCACCTAAATATGAACTGAAAGAAGAGGTCGAATCTAAAGTCGTTTCATCTTTTATAACCTAATGTCTAACTCAACAGATCCAAAAGATCCACTTTATGATCCTAATGATAAGTACCTTGAATACAAGGTAGATCTTCACACAAATGAAGAACATTCAAATGAAGAAGTCAAAGAAAGTGATGGTGCCATCAATGATTGGCATCAACGTCATCAAGATAAACTTTTAGATGACTTTTGTGACACACACCCAGGTTCACCAATGTGTAAAGTTTTCGATGAGTGAAAAAGAAAAGGCAGCACTTGGTCTTATGATTGAAAGTGTTCTCAAACCTGATTCTAAACTTAGAGGTTGTGCATACAACCAAAATTGTTATGATGAACTGATGATCTGGAGAGAGAAAATGTTGGAATTGCTTTATAGTTATGACAAAGACTGAATTTGAAACAGTGTGGTGGGAAATGGAGGAAATTGAACCTCTAACACCAATCATCAACCTTCGTAATGAAACCAATGAAATTCCTTCTCCAGTACAAATCACCAAAAAAGAAAAAGGGTTTTTACTCACGTCAGAAAGTGATACTCTATAATCTTGATGATGTCAAGTTTTGGGAAGAAATCGTAACATCACGAGGTTGTAAAGATATTGAAATTACACCAATTTGATGGTATAATATTCATAAGATTTACAGAGCTATGATGAGGGATTACTATACCTATTGTTATTTGAGGGAGGACGGTACTCCCTACTACATTGGAAGTGGTCGTGGTAAAAGAATCAAAGGTCCCCACCTTTGTGAAGTCCCCCCAGTGGAGAGACGATTGAAACTAAAACAAAACCTCACACAGGAGGAAAGTTGGAGACACGAAACTTATTTGATTGATGTTTTGGGTTGTGAGGTTGATGGAGGACTCCTCACAAATCTCCAGACGGGTGGGAGAGGAAGTGGATTCAAACATCATCCATCCACCATCAAGAAAATGAGTGAGACAACTAAACTACAGGATATTAGTCATCTTCAATCCCCCGAAGTGAGGAAAAAAAGAGGTCAAACATATACACGAAAGTCGAGAGACTGGTTTGAATTTACAGACCCTCAAGGAATGAAACACAAATTGTTCACCTCAATTCGTGAATTCAGTGATAAAATTGGTGTTCAAAGAGAGGGATTTTATAATGTCCTCCGTGGTAAAGTGAAACACCACAAAGGGTGGTCAGTTTGTAGGGTGTCCCCCGACTCTTGACAGGTTATTGAGTTACCCATATAATATGGTTATAACAGAGATTCGTCCTCTTTGATTATGGAAGTTTTATTTCATCGCCCTCCTGAGGGATTTGAATACAGTATGGATTCATTCAATAAATCCACAAAACGTATCTGGATTCACAATCACTCCATGGAGTTCAGTTATCGTGAAGGTAAAGGTGCCCCTAAGTCAATCTGGGGCTTCTACAAACCAAAGACTAAAACATTTTATCGTCCAGTAACACCTGATAAAATGGGAAAAGAAGTTGATATCAAGGACACAACTCCATATTCTGCTATGGAGATCAAACTCAATCCACTTATGTCA
>Ga0208547_1001454_pt1 | contig 13058 bp, 36 predicted proteins | sample DEB08_DNA_5_FD_185501 | JGI IMG/M metagenome (GOLD analysis project Ga0208547, IMG submission 185501) | Aqueous microbial communities from the Delaware River and Bay under freshwater to marine salinity gradient to study organic matter... | ecosystem: Environmental > Aquatic > Marine > Coastal ...
GCCATTATGCTCTACCTAATAAACTTGGTTTACCTAAAGTCAAATCAGCAGTTACACCAGTAACGCCTGTCATGATTGTTGGATTTCTTCCTTTTGCTTTTGCTTTTCGTTTTCTTAATATCAAACTATCTTCTGTAGCATCTGTTGTTGTTGCTTGTGAGACTTCTGCTGTAGTTGGAGCAGTTACTGCTGGAGCTTGTACTACTTGACCACTACTTGCTATTGCACCACCACCATCACCACCTTGTCTAACTGTTCTACCATAAAAATCTGTTTTACCTGCCATTCTATTTTTTTGATGTGTACTATAAATTTTTTCTTTTTGAGCATCACTCATTGCATCCCATTCAGCTCTATTAATTCTAATGTTGCTTCCTGCTTTTTCATTTCCTATAACTAAATTTTCAAATGCTTTTCTATTATACTTTGCACCTTTAGCTAATGGTTTTTTTAACATTGTTGCTACAATTTTTGTTCCACCAAAAGGCAAGTTGTCTATAGATCTATTAGATTTGTTAGCACCCTCACTTATAAAAGTGCTTCCAACTGTTTTTCCTTTTTCATTTATAGTTTTATAATTACCAGTACCTTGTGTAATTTTATTACCAAATTTATCTACACCTATTACTTTTGGTGCAGTATATTTTTGTGCTACTGTTCTTTTTGGTCCAGCGTCTTGTCTTCCACCACCACCAGATGAACTATTAGATCCCATTACTTACCAAATGTTAAAGATGATTTAGTTTCAGATACAGTTTCAGATTTTGTTTCTCTGTTTACTGCTATACCTTTTTGTAAATCATTCATGTTGTTAAATTTAGGTTCTGCTTTTTTCTTTGCAGGTTTCATTTTCTTAATAGCTTTTTTAATTTTCTCTAACATATTATTCTCCTAATAAAGTTTTAAGTTTTTCTTCTTCAGATTCTTGTATGCCTAATGGTCCAGTAAGGATAGTAGACTTTCTACCTTTTCTTCTTCTTTCAATAGCATCTTGTTCTTTTTTAATTTTTGCTTTTTCCTCTGCTGACAATTCTGCTTCAGGGGGTTCAGGCAAAGGTTGCACAGGTGGCAACGCTGGTGCTTTTGGTTTAAGTATTGATCCCATAATTAAATAATCCTATAATCATTATCTGCTACACTTTGTGGAGCTGATTGTCTAGTATTAATTTCTTGTAACCCAACAGCTAGATACCTCATCGCATCACACGCATGACTGCTCCAGTCGTGGACAGGTTTCGATCTGAACATTCTATTTTTGTCGATGTACTTCCTATGGTAATGTCTTAACGCATCTATCAAGTTTTTGCAATGGTCTGTATCAATCCAGCATCTAGGGAGCAGCATGGTTACTGCGTGGATGCCTTCTTCAACTGGTAGCTTCGGCACTACCTTAAATCTAATTCCTAACTGATATGCTATCTCTCTTCTGGTCTTTCCATTGCCAAACTCCTGCACATCAATATCATGTGGAGCAAAGTGATCTTTGTAGATGTAGGGTTTTTCTTCTAGCATCTGAATGTAGTGAGGTAAGCCATGACCACGTTCCTCATGGTAATCTATTATCTGTACTGATGTTCCTTTTTGCTGAAAGAATATAATACTACTGTGGTCTGCGACACCGAGATCCCAGGCAGTAGAGACAGGCAAAGTGGGATCGTAGGGAACTCTAGCTATCTGGTTCTTATCTTCAATTTTGTTAATTTCTTCTCCGTATATTGCACCTTCTATGTTTGCAATCCAGTCACACTCAAATTCTTGTAGGTACTTCTTTTCACCCATAACTTCTTTTGCTTTCTCTAATTCTTCTGGATCTACAATCTTGGTATCACTTGCTTTAGCTTTGTAGTTAAACCAATCTTCTGCACCATTTGCGTGTTGGTATAGATCATAGAAGTTGTTGTTCATTCCAGCAGGTGTACCAATAAAGACACAGTAGCCTTTACGATCTGATAGAGCTGGTCTAATTATCTCTGAAAATAGTTTACCATCAATGTTAGCGTATTCATCTATAACACAACCATCTAGGTATATACCTCTTAACCCATCTGAGTTTTCTGCACCAAGTAATGTTATTCTACTTCCATTAGGTAGATCAACTCTTAATTCTGTTTCATTAAACTTTGTGTTTGGTATCTTTGCTGTGAACTGCTTCATGTAATCCCAGGCAATAGACTTTGCTTGTTTGAATGTAGGAGCTATGTAAGCAAATCTAGGATTCTTCAACTTGCTCATCAATGCTGATCTAATCAAATGATTGATCATACATACTGTTTTGCCAAACCTTCTGTGGCACACGAGAACACTCCATCTGTATCTATTAATCTGTTGATGTAAATAAGATTGATGTTTTCTCGGAGTATAAGGGATTTTGATATTCATTTTATTTTTTTCCTTTAAGAATAAAACAAGCTATATGTCTACCTGTTCCTTTTCCTTCAGATTTATCTTCTGTTGCTAACCATTTTACATCACCTAAGTTTCTAATTTCTGCTCCAGCTTTTACCATCATTAATATCCATTTATCTATAGGGAAAACAAAAACTACATCTTTTCCTTTTTCATTTTCTTTAATAGCTTTTCTAACCCAAGCTGTAGCACCTTTCTTTTTTCCTTCATGTATTATAGAACCAAATGGTGGATTAACATAATTGGATTTACCCCATTCATTAGTCAATCCATCAAAATCTTCTGGTTTAGGATATGGACACGGATCGAAGTCAAACTTAAATTCATCATTAAGTTCTTTCATTAAATCATCTGGAGTAAGCCAATAATGTTTACCATCTTTTCCATTTCCTTTATGAAACTTATTATCTTTAGGTTTTAATTTTGAAGCCATTAATGTACCATCTTAGATCTTTCTCTGTTATCTAATGGATTATAATCTACACCTAATGTCATCATTACATAATCAGTAAACAGCTCTGCTGCTATCGCATTAGGAAGACCAACAAATCTAATAACTACATTATTAGTTTTCTTATCAATATAAGCAATACAATCTAAATCTTCGGTATTAAGATAATCCATATACTACATCTAGTATATTTAAGTTTTGAAACAATAAAAAAAATAAAATTTGGAAAAGTGTTGATAAAAGGGTGCAGGGTTGTTTGTGGGTATGACTGTGTATGGGTGTGGAAATTATCCATGTATATATATATAATAAAACGACACCAGTAATTTGGGGGTAGGGGGGTATAGCATTCTATAAATATATCCAAAAAGCTAGAAAATATTACTAATGATAATTTATTATTTCTACTAGTAATAATAATTCTCAACTAGATAGGTCAATACTATTTACCTATCCGATGCTCATGATGTGAGTACAGAAGCTGACGCGTTGATATAAGAATAGGATCTTTTAACTATCTTTAATATTCTTTTAACCTCTTATGATCTCAACTATCTTCAACCTTATCTATTCTTTTAACCTCTTATGATCTTAATATCTTCAATCTTCTCTAAACATTAGAACCATTCTAAACTAGATGTGACGTTTTGTCATGTTCCATTAATTAACCAATGAATTATATTGAACTAAACAAACGAACAAAAGGATAAACAATGGAAACAATAACAAAAGACAAAGCAATTAAAATTATTATTCAGCATGGTAATCTTAATGAACTTCAAGATTTCTTTAAAATTTATGGCAATAAAGAAATTTACAAAGTTAAACATTTAAAAGATTGGTTAGGTTATTAATATGCTTATAATTTTAAAATGGGTTTTATTATTATTATTGTCTATTTCTGGAATGGTACTGGCAACAGATCCAAATTATCAAACAACTGGATTTATTTTGGCGTTTGGTTGTTTTTTAATTTTTGCTTTAGATGTTGCAAGAAATTTTATTAACTAAAAAAAGGATTAATTAATTATGATCTATAAAATATTATTCTTTGTATTTACTACAACCTTTATGACTTCATTAATGCTTTATATTTTGCATTTAATGAGCATTTGAGGGGTGTGACAAATATGTACAAGACAAACAAAACAAAAACAATTATAACAATAAAAAACAACGAAAGGAAATAATGACAAAACTACACCATACAGAATACAAGAAGAATTATAAAAAATATATTCTTGATTGCGTTCAATTAGATTGTGAAGAAAAGGAACTAAAAACAGACCAAGAAAAAATTAATTATATTTTTGATCGTTTCAATTCGGAATATGGTTGGAAAGTTCAAAGAGTTGGAAAATTTAAAGCCATGAGTGATTGGTTAAGTGGTTTAGCTCTACCAATAGAATATTATTATGATGATATAGTTGAACTTGCTATAAAAATGGGATCAATAGATGAAAACCCTAATTATAAAATAAGATCAAAAGTTGAGCAAGGTTATTTTGATTTTATGGCAAATATAATCTTAGGATTTGAACCAAAACAAAAACAATAGAAAGGATAAAACAAATGAGCAAAGGCGAAAAACTAATACTACTTGTATCGGGTGAAGTATCAATATCACCTAATTTATTAATGGATGATAGCAACTTTGTTAAACAAGCTAAAAAATTAATAAATCAAAAACTAGATTTTTACACAATAAAAGACAAGCTAGTTGATTGGTGTAATAATAATTATTAAATGAATTGGCAAGATAAGATCATTAAAAAAGTTAATGAACAAGCCAAAAAAGAGGGTGTGAGGTGCGACTGTTCGCACCCTTTTTTTCATAGAATAATTGCAATACAAAACAGCAAAGAAAAAACAATAACAAAATATAAACAAAAACAAAAAGAGAGGAAATAAAATGAATAAAAAACTAATAAAAAAAATAAAAGATATTGTTGAAGATCATCTGTGCAATACAGAAATAAATAGTGTTGCATTGTGTGAAGATAAAAACGATCATTACTTGTTAGGCAAATGGGATCTAGCACAAGAAATAAATGATGTATTATTAACAACAGAAAGCGAGGGAAAATAAATGAAACAATATATATTTTGGCGTGATGTAAATAAACAAGTGAGAGAGGAATGTATAATTGAGGCTAATAGTTTAGATGAGGCAACAAAAAAACATAATGAGGGTTATTGTGATTATGTTGAAGTTGATGCGTTAGATGAGCATGAAATACTAGATGAGGGAACTATAGAAAGTGAGGCAAAATGACAGATGTTAATTTCTACTGCTGCGTAGTAGTTTTATTTTTAATGATAGTATCAATAATAACAATATAGAAAGCGAGGAAATAAAATGACACCAACAGAAAAAGAAAGTTTAATTTTAGCAAGTAGTCACTTCTTATGTGAGGAATTGCCAAAAAATTTTGATCAATGGTCAGAAAAAAAAATAAATCAGTATTGTCAAAATAATGCTTGGGAACCTTTTCAATATTATGAAGGTTCAGAAATATACGAGCATATAGATAGGTTGTCAGATGATTTTATTAATTTTAAAAACAAAAAAGAAAGTGAGGAATAATGGCTATAGATTTTGACGCATTAGATTTAGTTAGAAGTAATAACAAGGCAAAAAGACATGAAGCAATTAAGATACAAAAAAGAGAGCAAAAAGAAAAAGATATTAAATACTTCATGGATCAATTAAGTTCAATCAAAAGAGATCACGACCTATGCAATGATCCCGCAGTTAAAAAATTGCTGCTAGATAAATGGTATGGAGTAGTTAAGTTATGCACAAAAAAAATAGAGGAGAAATAGACATGAAAATATTAAGAATAGATAGGCAAGGTGTATCAAATGGTGCAGTTTATAATGACTTAGAAAGTTTAAGACAAGACCTATGCTGCTATCATTCAATAGATTGGCAGATAGGTATTGATGAAGATGACAAAGATTATATTGACATTCATTCATTAACACTTGATGAGATCATGGATCATGGAGATTGGGAGTATGAAAAAATAACAGATGAACAAGCAAAACAATATGATGATCACAGATGAGTAAGCAAGAATTGAAAGCATTAAAAGAACAAATGCTTTTAAATATACTGAGTGCTAAAGGAATTATTTACACTCATTACAAAAACAAACAACTAAAAAAAGGAAAAAAAAATGATTATAAACAATTACGATACAGTAATAAAGTTAGCTGAAAAAGGAGAAGTCTTTGAGTATCATGTGGGATATTTAGCACGAGATAGGTTCTACAATAATGACGTTAGAGATAAGGCAAATCTACTTATGAGATTGGCAGAAAGTGGTGTTGTGGAACTGTACCAAAAAAGATTGACGCATGGGAATATTAATCATGATCCTAAGTTTCAATACCTAGCAAGAAAAATATAGAAAGGAACTATGAAAAATAAATTTGTAAAAAAGAAAATAAAAGGAATAGAAGTAGATGTTAGAACTAAAGATTGCCTTTACATAACAATAGGTGATTGGGTTGTGTATGTTGACAACTCTACTAACGAAAAAATAATTACAAGCTACAATAAAAACTAATCTTTATTATCAGAGGGTATATCAGTTATATCCTCTGATACATCAATCATATTATCAGAGTTATCTTCCCAACTAATAGACATCTTAGTATCAATATCTTGCTTAATAGTTTTGTTATCAGAATATAGATCAGTAATTTTTCCTGCAACCCATTGAACAAACTTAGCTTTCTCTCTTATCCAAAGTATCTCATTGGGAGATTCAACTTCTTGATAGTTAAATACTTGTAACAGTTTATCAATTAAAGTTTGAACACCTAGTTTTCTAGCTTCAAGTATCCTTGTCTCTAACTCTGGATTTTTTCTTAAGTAAGCATAAAACTTCATCAAGCTGAACTGATACTGCTTGTCTTCTAGTATCTCGGTAAGGGTTAAACCTCTTACCAATTTTTCTTCTATGGTAGACAGACTTTCCTTTGTTAATAATTCTTGGTTTGGTTTTTGTGTAATAGTATTCTTTGATTTGCTCATCAGTATAGTTCCTAAATTGTAATAGTTTTGATAGTTGTTTTATTCTACTTTCATCTGTGTAATTAGCCTTGTTAAATTTATCATAGTTTTGATAGCCATGATATTTACATTTAAAAGTTTTACCATCAGATAGTGGATAACCTTTCATTCTACAAGGTATTTTTAAACCTTGCCTTAACCCAGCACGAGTATGACCTTGGCAAAATACCTTTCTCATTGGTCTTCCTACCATTATTTATTTCTCCTATTTATCTCTCAAGTTTCTGACTTGAGCCATGGTTTAATCCCATTACGTTTGTTGTATTCAACTTTCTCTCTGTATCTTGGGTTAGCTTGTTTCTTTATTCTGGACAATGCCGACAGAATTTTCTCACTATTAACATAGGTTGCTTTACTCTCTCGTTCCTTATCCTCTTTCAGTTGAATAGCTTGCTTACATAAATAAACATTAACAGTTTCTGATTTAAGTTCATCCAGAGGTAGCTTGGATAGTTCATCTAATATCTTCTGAGTATCCCCTGCAAATCTCTTAACAATATTACCTATATTATTTAATGTATATTGTTCTTCTAATGTAGCTAATGTTTGGCTATCTGACGTTAAATGTTTAGCTATCTGAGGTTTTGAGATAGTCGTATTATGGCTATCATAAGTGTTCTCAGCTTTTAAAAATGTATCATTAACAATATAAGTTTTACCAGATCGACCTCTAATATCTGATATGATATTTAATTTATTAAGTTTAGCTAACGCAGTTTTAACAGTAGCTCTACATAATCCTGTATCTTTAGCAATAGTTTCGTGTCTTAATCCTGCCTTGTATCCATTTTTCTTCCAAGCATATTTCATCACAGACAAAAATACATTTAAACAGGTAGATTTTTCTTCCCCATTTAAAATATCTAAGTGATGATACAGCTTATAGGTTACATGAAGAAAACCTCTGGTTGTTATGTTCATTATTTATCCTTTCGTTTGGTTGATTTACAATTTAATTTGTGGTGGTCATGCAAGGATCTCAAGATTTTAACCCATTCATGCTCGTTTAGTAGTTGAAACTCTGTCTTAGAGCCTGTTATACGCTTGATCCTAAAGGTTAGGCTCCCAGGTGTGCTTTCCTTATAGAAAACTAAAAAGCAGGGTATATTTAAGCGTTCAGCGATGATCTTTGAGAGGGTTGTAGCCTTATATTTCTGACCTTTATCATAGCAAGTCTCAATGATAGCTAAAGGTTCAAAGCAATACTGACAACACTCAACAGAATCCACATCGATATAAGCAATGCCGTCATATTTTCTGTGCCAATCAGAATATAATCCATTACTGAAAGCATAAACATCACGTGCCATTTTTTAATACCCTAATCTCATTTTCTTTTTGTTCAATCTCTTTCTCAAGTGCAAAAATTATATCAGCTTGTTTCTTAATATATTTTTTGGCTCGTTTTAATTCTTTCTTGCAATCAGTCTCATCGAAGATTCCAGAATAAGTCATATCATTTCTCGTATATTATTTTTTTAACTACTGATCTAGGATAAGCAGTTATATTTCCAACAGATAACTTATCCTCATCATAAGAATAAGAGGTAAATATTTTTACTACTTTAGAATCTTTATAATATAGATAGCCAATATCCTCACACCAGGAATAACTAAACTTATCAACATCAGCAAGATCATCATACCATTGAGATGAACTACAAATATCAACCCAAATGATTCGAACTTTTTTGTATGGTAGTTTTTTCTTAGTCATTTTCTTTCCGTTATACAATTATAATTATCCGTTGACAACCTATTAAAATCATTGTAATCATTATCAAAAAAACAGATTGGAAAAAAATGGAAAACGATAAAACAAAAAAAGCATTCTCAATATTTAATGGTGGTGAAGGATTAGATCATTGGTCTTATTCATCTACAAGTACACCCTTTGCAAAAAATATTATTGGTTACAGTTTCCCTCAAGAAGTTAGAAGGAAGTTTCCATTTAGATACAAAGCAAACTTTGGCAACCTAGTTAATAATGTGGTCCAGAAAATGATCGCAGATGTAATTTACAAATCAAAGACAATCAAAGAGACAGAGTGGGATCGAGATTATAAAGTTTGTTTCGATCAAGAAAAAGAAAACATAAATGTAAATCCACCTGTTGACGCAAAGGATAAGTTCGGCAGAGAAGCTATGATTAAGTTTGCAGAAGATTGTATTCCAATCACAAAGAAAGTTGTGCAAAAAATTATTGGTAAAGATAAATTAGTTTGCGAAAGATATGTTGAACTAAAAGAATTTGATATGATCAAGCCTGTCATTGGTCGTATTGATTATGAAACTAAAACAAAATTTATAGAATTAAAAACTAAACCACCTAATTTAAAAAAGGTTAGAGGCAAAGAAGAATGGAACATGATCACTCAAGATCTACCTACTGAGCCAACGATTGAGAACCTTACACAGACTTCGTTCTACTACATGGCAACAAAGAAGATACCTTACTTGGTATATGTTAATGACAAAGACTATGTCATCTTTGATCAAAGCCATGAGTTAATGAAGGCAGATCATTTGCAACATCTATATAATATCATGATAGATAAAATTCTAACATGGGAGAAAATGATTATGTTTGCAGAAGGTAACATCAACAGATTAGCTAACATGATGGAGCCACCAGACTTAAATCATTTCTTTTATTATAAAGATCTAGCAGATGAACAAGTACAATTAATCAATAAACTATGGGGTATAAAAATATGAGTAGTGAAAATAACGTATATAGAATGGGAACAAACAACATGAGTAACATACATAAGAAGTTACACAATGCGTGTAACCACGCAAAGTCTGTGCAAAAAGCAAACAAGGTTAAGGGTATGCCTTTCAATCCTTTGTTACATGATGATGTACAAAGAGTGGCAATGGATGCTTTATTAAAAAATAATTTATATCCAACCTGCAATTACACAACAGATGTTACAGATAGATATGTAATTGTAACTTGCACCATGAGAATAACTGACATCGATGATCCAAAAAGTTTTATTGTAATTGATGGATGTACTGCCATGGGTGGATTAGATAAGTATGGAACAGGTCAAGCTATGTCATATAGTAAAAAGTATGCGTTCTTGAATGCACTTAACTTAAAAACAGGAATGGATTTAGAAGATGGTTACAATGCTAAACCATTCGAACAAAATTCTGTGGAGCAATCCTCAGAACCTACATACATGGATGATGAAGTGGATGTAGAAGAGATCGTCAACAGAATAACTGAAACTAAAACTGTTAAACAATTATCAGCAGTTAAGAGCCAGGTTAGATCAGTTGTTGGTCATCTTAAAAACAATAACTTCAAAGCATACGAACAGATTAGAGACATCACTCGTGAGCATGAAGTCAAACTAAACAATAATCAATCATAAGATTGATATAACTAAGGAGTAAACATGGATAATCAATCCGACAAAATATACATTAACCTAACCAAGAACAAAGATTGGAAGTCACCAACAGATAAACTTCCTGTCTATGTTGGTCCAAAAAATATGAAGCACCCAGATAAGAACTGGACTATTGGTGTAAACATTAATGGTAAATGGTATAACCAAGCTGCGTTTCCGTCTAAAGATCAAGACGGCAATGTCAAGGAAGGTGAGTTGACAGTAATTTTAACACCAAGTGGAGCAGGGAAATCTGCGAATAATAGCTTTGCAAAAGCTAATGATGGTGGTAATAACGAATATACCTTTTAACTTAGGCTAAAGGGTATCCAGCAGGGTGGGGTTTTTTTTCCCTTTCTATCGTTTTCCCCACCTTGCTAAAAAAAAGGAATTGATATGGCAGATAATATAAAAGAACCAGCACACTACATAGCAAACAAGATTGAACCAATAGATTTTATTATTGAAAACAATTTTAATTTTTGTGAGGGTAATGTAATTAAATATATTTCTAGATATAAAAGAAAGAATGGTATCGAAGATCTTAAAAAAGCAAGACAGTATATAGATTTTTTGATTAAAAAAGAAGTTGAAAAAAGTAAATAAGTATGACAAAATTTAAAAGAATTATCAATGGAGAGTGTCATTTTACAATGATCGAACTCTTTGATGATGTAGAGAAGGCTGCAAACAAATCTAATAATGGAGAGTTTGTAGAATGTAGAATTGATAATTTAAGATTCGATTCTACAAGAGTAACAAAGGAGCATGATGGAACAAATCCGAATGCGTCTGCAAAAGCTGAAAGATCTTCAAGCGAAAAAGCATCAGAAGTATCTAGAAGCAAAGAACAAAGTAAGTAAGTATCAACAAGATTCTTATAAATTGCTTTGGCAAATAGAGCAGACAAAAGAACAGTTAATGACAACTAAATAGTTATTAACTCAATAGTTGAAAAAAAAGAAAGGAAAACGTAGGGGATCTATGACTGTAAATGTAAGCACACACTATCACAAACACATTAAAAACTTAAATCAGAATCACTTTATCTATAAGGTTAAGAAAGCATTTTACCTTTTAACGAACCAAGAAGAAAGATTATATGAGGTAGGGTTCTCAGAAGGATTTCTGTACGCAGCAGAACTAATGCAAAGACAACCAATCCTAGATAGTAATAACAAAACTAAGATTGCTACTACATTTAAAACAAAGAACGCAAACCTGGAAGTCGTATCTAAACTTGTAGATAAAGTGTGTGAGAAATATACTGTAAGCAAACATGACATCTTCAGTAAAGGTAGAACAAGAGATGTAGTTCGAGCAAGAAGTATAATCTATAATTTATTATATGAAGGTTACAATGTTAGCTTATCTTCTATGGCTAGATTATTTAATCAAGATCATACCACAATCATTCACTCATTAAGAAACAAACAAGACAAGAAAAATTATTGGGGTGTAGAAAATTCTATTTGGGAAGAGTTTGAGGAATTAAAAAGAATTACTTTTTAAATCCCATCAACATATTCTTATAAGCTTTAGCAGAGATCGTAGATTTCTTTTTAGATTTTGATGTACCTGCTTTTTTCTTTTTATTAATGTTGTAGTACAAACCTTTCTTAGCAATCTTACCAGACTTAGTTTTGTGATAACCTTTCTTCATTAGTATTTACCTTTTGATTTTACTTTCATACCTTTTTTCTTAGCGTATGCTTTAGCTTTCTTTTTACCAGAAGCTGTGTACTGAAACTTTTTCTTTCCGACCATTGGCATTTTGTTTCTCCTGTTGTTGTTGTTTAAGTTTTAACTCACAATAGTTATCAAAGCAAGAGCCATCTTTACCATCATGACAAAAATATTCTTTCTTAGCTGTGACAATCCATCCACCTTCATCACTCATTAATTGTCTGTTGCATTCTTTACAGTAACCACAGATTAATGATTTAGTTTTTGGTTTCTTCCAACCTTTTTTTTTCATTAACAGTTCCAAGCTCTAAGAGATTTATTAATTCTTGAGTTAGGATCTCTTGCAGTCTTAGCTGAAGTCAATTTCTTTTTCATGCCTTTCATTCTCGCACAGAAGCTAGCTCTTCTTTTGTTGCCTACCTTTTTACTTGGTGCTTTTAGATTGCCACCAGTAGCACGATTATAACTTCTTCTACCTTTAGCATTCAATCCACCTTTAGGATTCTTTCCTGCTTTACGTTGCCATGCTGGTGTCTTTGCCATAATTATTTATCTCTTATACTATCTATAAAATTATATATTCTTCCTATTTGTTTATCAACATTCATAATCTCTTCTGATAGCATACCAATATGAATTTGTAATTCAACAATAGTAATCAAAACATAAGTAGATAAACCTAAAAGAATTGTACCAAGTAAAGCAATTAGAGCTGTGTTGTGTTGTCGTTTCATTTAGCAACCTTACCTTTGTTGATACCTTTTTTAATTACATAATCTTGTGTACCATTAGCACCAACATTAACTTCTTTCTTTAGATGTTTAAAGATATTCATCTCTTTAAGTTTTCTTTCTGTATGCTTCTTAAATGATTCTAAAACTTTAGTGTCTCTCATTTTCTTTTTCTCTTTTTCTTTAACAGTTTAACTCTTAGCTGCCATAACCATGAAGTAAATTTAACAGAGTAAGTCTCAAGCAATGAGAAGAACTTATCTATTGCAGAAAAAAAATTATAAATAAATTTATCA
>Ga0208547_1001470_pt1 | contig 12979 bp, 25 predicted proteins | sample DEB08_DNA_5_FD_185501 | JGI IMG/M metagenome (GOLD analysis project Ga0208547, IMG submission 185501) | Aqueous microbial communities from the Delaware River and Bay under freshwater to marine salinity gradient to study organic matter... | ecosystem: Environmental > Aquatic > Marine > Coastal ...
AATATATTTAGCATCTTCTATTTTTTTCTTTCGTTCTCTTTTATCCTTGATGACTTTTGTTCGAAACTTTGGTGTTCGAACTTGTTTCGCTATTGGATTTTTTAGAAACTCTGCCATCTTCACTCCGTTGCCTATCACTCCAATTACATCTAATGGTTAAAACTCTGTCATCTTCACCATAACAAATTTTAATTACACTACCTTCTTTAGAATCATTTATCCAGTATTTTTTAAAATCATTTAAAACTATGACTTCTTTTTTGTTGGTAGTGTGATGACCAGCATCTTGTTTATATGCTATATCCATAGCAAAATCTTCCAGGTCTCTTATGTCTGATGCTCTTATTTCTAATGCCATTATACTTTCCTTTCTAAAAGAATTTTATGTTCACCTATTTCTATTGTTCTAAAATTAAAAGCCGTTAAAGCATAGGCTATCGTATCCATAGAATATGTTTTATGATCATCAAATACAAATCTAGTACGAGGTGCCGATCTATTTGCAAACCATACAGCTTCAGTTAAAACATCCTTAGTCATATGCGGTCCATCAAAATGAACGAAAGAAAATTTCTTTTCATTATAATCAGGATGACACATAAACAAAGTATCAGTCATATTAGCTAGATGAAATTTACCTGCATAAGGTTTCATATCCTCAATGAGCCTGTCTCTCATTTCATCAGTATAATCAGCGGTATACGAAGGACTTGTATCATAATGCTGATAGTTTAAATTACCATAAGGATCTACACCAATATGTATAAAATTATTTTTAATATTATCCATAATGATTTTAGAACCTAAACCTTCTCTAACTCCAATCTCACAAGAATAATTTCCTTCACAATCAAAGTTAGCCCATTTAGTTAATAAATCATATTCACCACTATCTCCTCGGATCATAATATTCCTTTCACTTTTTTACTTTTTTTCCAATTATCTACACAAACTAATAGGGTCCAAGCCATACCTTTTTTATCCAAGTAGTAACCATCGATAAGCCATTTCTTACCTTTCTTATCTATTATGTAATTCATCTGACTCATTATTTTCTACTACTTCCCCATAAAGTATTTTGTAAATTTTGATGAGTGACAACTATTTCACCTTCACTATTACAAGCGCTACATTGTTTAATTGTTTGTTTTTTAATATCAGTATTAGATTCCTTATCTCTAATAAATCCATTACCTTTACAAACAGAACATATAGCTTTACCCATTATATTTTTATGTGGCATTAGTTTCCTTTCTACCAAACAATTGTTCAGCAATTTTTTTTCTTACTTTTCTTTTAACATAACCTACATCAAAACCAGCATATTCACATACAGTAGACAAACTTGTATTAGTTTCCATATCTCTTAAATAATCTAAAGCTTCTTTTTTTACTTCTTTAGTTTTTAATTCAGTTATTGGACTAAAAGCATCATCAAAAGTTTGATTTAATACAGCTCTCCATAGCTTTTGCTCTGGTTCTAAATCTGTATGTGCTTCTATTACGTGAATTTGATTAGAATAATAACTCATTCCTGATCTACTTTGTGACTTAGGCATATGTTACTCTCGCTTTCTTTTCTTTTTTGTCTTAGTTAACTTACCATTTAATGATTTTTCTTTTTCATTAACTAATAAGGTTATAGTTTGAGATCTGCTTATTGTCATCTGCGGCACAATGACGCGTCTGATAGCATCGATCTTGTTATAGGTTTCTTTAGATAAAGAAACATTTTTATATTTACTTATATCAGTCATTGATATATCCTTTCATTATTATTAGCATTCTATATGGGATGTTATATTAAATTATTCAACCAGTCAACTATGAAATTTTTATTAGTTATACAAATATGTTCTGTAATTGCGCAACAATGTACACAACCTGTTGAAGTAGGCAGATATAAAGACCATTATGATTGTGCAACTGCAGGTTTTATTAATGCTATGGGTGCTATAAGAGAAATAGGTGTTGAGGAAGTAAATACTAATAAACTTTTAGTTAACTTTTCTTGTAAAGAACAAGAATCTATTTAACCCTGGCCTCTAGATTTTTTTCTTTTTGGTAATCTTTTATTAAAAGATTTTGCGTGCCTGTTAGGACGTTTCTTTGGAGTTTCTTTAAAAAAAGTTATTTGTCCAACTGCTGATTTTTTAGCCATTCTTTATCTGATCCATCTAATCTTAAATATTTAATTGAACCATTGACGTATTGCTTTACATCATAGCCACAATTAGTACATCTATAAAAGTCTGTTACGATTGCAATTAAAACAGTATCTTCTTCACATTCTGGACAAACACCACATACAGTTTCAATATGACCAAGTTTAATTTCTTTTACCATGGTTTATATTGTACCTTATTATCCTCCCTGTATGCAACAAGACTTTCCTTTTTATTTAGATCTGTTGAATAACTGCAATGGACCCACCCTGATGATGGTTCTCCTTCTTTGTAAAATTCTAAAATTAATTGATTCCAAATGAGGTTATCTTTTATCCATTGTGCTAATTCTTTATTATCTATTCCTGGGATCTCAAAGTCAGCTGCTGCTGATTTATTATCTGCACAATGTTCGCTGGTAATTTTTGATCCTATTTCTATGCACAACTGAGCACAACGAAATCCCGAACTTATAATCAGAGGCCTGTCGAAATGACTACGTATGGGTTGTAGAATATTTACTGCCAATGCTTTTAAATTTTCTATTTGCATTGGTGATGGATTATTATTAATGCCTTTACGTTCGGCAACTTGTGACTTTATAAGCTCATCTAAGCTTATATTAGCTGTAAGTTTCATTTTTATAAAATTTGTTCAAACGGATTTAACTTTAATGTTTTTTCTGGGCATTTACAATAGCCGATAAATCGACATATTTTACACCAACATCTGTTAATCATTGCATTTACACTGTTTAATGCCAAAGATTTTAGCTATGATTTTTTTAATTAATTTCATTTAAAGGCAAAATATACTAATACTCCAATTATTACAATAGCAATACCTAAAGTCTCCATTACTTTGATTTAACAATTTTTTCTATGGTTAAACTGCCATCAACGTTTTTTGTTATTTCAGCTTCTACTTCCCCACACATAAATTTCTTATTATCCATACCTATATTTCTCTCTGCCTCTCTTTTGTGCTTAAGGCAATCAGAGATTGAGTCTTGAATTCTATGTTCTATCAGTTGTCCATTTATAAATAGACAAAGCGCTATTACAAAACTTGCACCCATTATACAAATCTTCCTTTATTAGGGCCTTTTTTAATCATATATTTAGATGTTCCATTAGCCCCTATCTCTACTTCCTTACGAAGCATTTGAAAAAATTCTTTTTGTTTATTAGACTCCATTTTTTCTTGTGCGTACTGAGTCATTTTAAATTTATTTATTTTATCTCTATCAGCCATTACATTCTCCAATATTCAGTTACTTGTTTCCATTCACACTCAAAATCTTCACAAGTATAATCGTATTCCTGGAAGGTCCCTGCGTTAATGCCCGTTTCCGTTTCCATTAGTAAACTTAATATCTCTTGTTGCGTCTTTAAGTTTTTCAACATCTTTTTTTAACTTTTCAATATCTTCTCTTGCTGCTTCCAGCATAACTTTAACGTGTAAGTTTTCATCTAATAACTGTTGTTGTTTTTCAGTATCTTCAGCCAAAGATTCTAACAGAAAAAATTGTTCCTTATCGACAGGTATTTGATCTGCCTTCTTTAATAAGTCAGCTTCCATTAACTGAAGTCGTGTCTCTAACGTATTGATGGTATTAGTCATACCAATATACATATAAACTGCAAAACCTGCAGCAGCAATGATCATCCCGATCGTTTTAAGATCAGTCTTTACTGCAGTCTCTTCGTTTATCTTCGACATAAACTATTTATAAAAACCTTTAAAAATCCAATCTATGAATTTTTGCCATTGTTTTTTAATCCAATTCATATTTTCCTCCGTCGGTTGATTTACTTCATGTTGACAAAACATACAATCACAAATATCACAAAAAGTTTCACTAACATTATAACCTTGTCCAACACAGTGACATTTATGTTCACAATTATTACATTTTCTTTTCATTTTTCTCTACCTCATAAAACATTTTATCAGAATCTTCTGTAATCCAATCCGCACCTTCAACATCCCAGACAGTATTTTGTACTTTATAGTCTGGCCAACTTGTATCAGTAGTATAATTATTAACATGCCACAAAATGCGATTGTTAGGCTGAGCAGCATAATTGCCGTTAGCAAGAGCCAATATATGTGCACACTTGTGCTCTTGAGGAATTTCAGAATGTTCTGTGTTGAGTATATTACTCTCTGGATGCGCCCAGTCAATAGTAAATAAATATTGTCCAGCATAAAAATTTTTATCTTTACCTTTAAATTTACAATCTAAACCAGCAAGGAAATCAAAAGTATGAACACTAGGCCAATAACTAAAACAATTCCACAATTGTAACTGGTCAACCGACATATCCGGCACTTCGTTTCTAGAAAGATGTTTTTGGAAAAACGCTGAGATAGGCAAACGATAATAGATCGCACCATTCGGTAACATAATGTGAAATAGTAAGGCACGTCCTGAAATAGATGCAACACCGAAGATAATACATTCTTCGTTCTCTTTACAATATTTGGGATCCATATCGTAAAGATATTCTTTACGAATTTTACAATATATGGGTGGTGTGTTCGCATTTAAATAAGCCATTATCCATAAATATCACCCCAATTTTCGCCAGATTCATAATCTACTTTATTGGGAACTTCTAGTGTAACAGCATTCTCCATAATTTCAATTATTTTTTTAGCATGTTCAGGAGACTCTACAGATAAGTCTAACTCATCGTGAATTTGTATGTGAGCAATAATTCCTTCTTTATATAAATCTAACATTGCTTTCTTAGTCATATCAGCAGCGCTACCTTGAATTAATTTATTTAATGCTTTGTATGTGTAAGCTCTTTTAATTCCTGGTCCGTGTTCCTTGAGCGCTTCTTCATGAGGCAATGCTTTGTGCATACCAAACATATTAGGTTCCCATAAATGAAACCTACATAATCTACCAAGTAAAGTTCTTATCTGACCATGACTCTGAGCTCTGTTAGATGCTGAGTTCATTAATTGTTTAACAAAAGGTACTTTCTCATGATACTGATTAAATAATTCATTTGCTTTTTCTTTTGTCACACCTAATTCTGCTTGTAGTTTTGTTTTACCCATTCCATAAAATAAGCCTAAGTTAATAGTCTTAGCTTGTGTTCTAGGTATGTTGGCCATTTCAGCTACTGTTTGGTGGAAGTCTGTATCTACATCTTCGTTATAAGCATCAACAACATCATAAACAGATGGAAATTTATGTAATGCTGCGTAATGTACAACTAACCTTGGTTCCTGTTGTGAGTAGTCAAAACAACCCCACGTACAACCTTCTTCTGGTAAAAATAAAGAACGGATTAGGGGACCGAGATCTTTATTTCTTGCAGGTAATTGCTGTAAGTTAGGGTTGTTGTAACTAAAACGACCTGTGACGGTTCCTCCGGCATCAGAACGAATCTGGTTAATTTCTGCATGTATTCTACCTTTGTGTTGAAATCTTAAAATAGTATCAATAAAAGTAGTGTGAGCCTTGTTTATTTCTCTTGCTTGTGCTATTTTTTGTACAACAGGATTTGAATGTTCAGAAAGAAAATTTTTAGTAAATGAAGGTGACTGTGTTTTCTCAGTTCTATCGTAGGGCAAGGAGAGCTTATCAAATACTTTGGCAATCGAACGAGCAGCCCAGATTTGTGGTTCTATTCCTGTTGCTTGTTTTACTTCTAGCAATAGATTGTTTTCTTGTTCTTGTAGTTGCTGTTTCAGTATTGCAGCTCTGTCTGCATCTACTCGCACTCCTTTAAATCTCATATCAACTAAACAAGGAAATAAATCTGTTTCAAGATTAAAAATAGATTCAATATCTTGTTGGACGATTTCTGTTTTAAATTTTTGCCATAACTCTAAAGTAAGTTCAGCATCTTTTTCTGCGTAAGCACCTACGTACATAGGTGGAAGTTTCCACATATCTGCTTTAGGATCTAGTCCTCTAGATTTTGCTTCTTCATTTAATGCAGCTTCATTTTTACCGTGACCTAAATAATCCCAAGATAATGCATTTAAACTAAATGCAAATCTATTTTCATCAATTAAACTTGCAGCAATCATTGTATCTACAATAAGGCCATTGATCTTAATACCCATAGACCTAATCCAACATACATCGTACATTGCATTATGAAATATTTTTGTAGCTGATGTTGCCATTGTATCTTTAAACCATTCTAAGGTTTTCTTTTTATCCATATTGCTCCCTGATCCGTGAGCAATTGGAAAATAAAATTTTCTACCTGGTACAGCTACAGCAATACCTACTACTTCACCATTACCAATTACAGATCCTGATCCTGTTGTTTTTAAATTTGGATCTCGTGTTTCTAAGTCTACTGCAATCTCATCATATGATCTTAAATCTGGATATTCTTCTGGTTCAATCCATTCTGTTTGTGCTGTGAATAGTGGTATTTTCATTATTTATTCTCCTTTTTATGTGTGTAAACTTCATACCAAGCTTCACATTTTTTATTAGTGCATTGATACATAGATACTATTTGATGTTCTGAATCAGGATATGTATCCTCAGTATCAAAATCATTTTGCCAAAGTAATTCTTTTTTACAATAAAAGCATTTAAACATTATTTTTATTTCTTTTTTTTCCTGTTAACTTTTGTTCCCATTCTTTTTCCGTCATTACATTTTTCTTTTTAAAAATATCATCATAGTTATTTTTATATTGTTCGGTAGCTATTCTGGACCTACCGTCCCATCTTCTTCCTTTTTCCTTCATAATTTTCCTTTTTATAACATTTTTTACATTTGAAAGCACAATTGTATGCCATGTTTTTTTTATGACATATGATGCACTTATATTTCATTTCTTACTTTTCATATCTTTTATCTTTTTTATCTCTAATTCGCAATAGTGAATTATTTTTTCTAAATCCTCTATTCCATTTTTATTCTGGTACCTACAAACGTACTTCACAACATTACCCTGGAAGAAGCTGAGATTATTTTTAGATATAAATTCATACGGTTGTATGTGAAACGATTTATAGTGACTTCCACCTATCTGCTTTTCTTGTGGAAAAGCTTTTTCAAACATATCTTTTGTTGTCATAACTGATATCCATACCTTTCTTTTTTTGGTTTTAATAAATACAAGTTTTCTTTGGCTCTTGTTGCACCCACATACCATACTCTATGTTCTTCATCTGCTTTTTCTATGTTGTTTTCTACAGACTCTCTTATCTTTCTAGCATTATCTAATACTAAAATAACATTATCACATTCACCACCTTTAGCTGCGTGAATAGTTGATACTTCAATTCTTGCGCTTTGACTTAATCTTTCGTTATTACTTAACATTGTTCTTATATAAAAACATTCCTCCTGGTCTGCCTTAACAAAAATTTTATACCAAAGATCATCCGGCTGATAACCAAAGTCTTCTAATTTATATAAAGCTTTATTATCTTTAAACTTTGGATTATTTGGAATGTATTCATATAATTCTTTAGCATCATTTAAAGATATGGAAGATCCTTTACATAGGTGGCCAAAATTAATTATAGATTTATACAATCTAGTATTAAAACTTTTACCAAATCTATTTTTATAATATAAATTTTTTTCTCTTAAATATTTTGATATTTCATCAGAACGATAAACAGTTCTAGTTAGTATTAACCAATTATGTTTTGTAAAATCTATATGGTCCATACTAAATATAGGCTCTACGTTCCCTGGTGATCCTTTTTTAGCAAAGTATTCTTTTTGTTTTCTAGTATGTATTCTACTTACGATAACATTTGATACCTGTTGTATATTTTTTGGTACACGATTTGAATAAGGTAAGACTTGTTCTTCTGCTGGTTCATTTAAAAATCTATTAACATCTGCACCAGCCCAGGCAAATATTGCTTGGTCATCATCTCCAGCAAGATAAATATCTTTAGATTTTTCTTTTAAGATATCAAACATCTTCCATTGTATGGGTGATAAATCTTGAGCTTCGTCTATAAAGACAACATCAAACTCTCTGCATTTTTCTTTTTGTAAAACAAACTTTTCAATCATGTCATTGAAGTCATCTAAAACAAATTGTTTTTTAAAATGATTGTAGTTTAAATAAATGTGTCCTAATGTTTCATAGTCTACTTCTCGACTCCATTCATTTGTATTAAACTCAGACTCTACAGATATATCTTTGACCCTAGCTTTATTTATAAGTTTAAAGTACTCACTATTAAAATCTAAATAACCAGACTCATCTCCTGAGTCTGTAACTCTTAAGTTTAACTCTCTGCCTATTTGTTCGTAATGAACCGGTTGCATAACATTTTCTTCACTCATTCCCAATGTATGAAATGCAAATGAATGTAGTGTTTGAAAATATCTTAAATCTTTTTTATTTAAGTCTGGGTGTTTATCTAACATTCTTTCTTTTGCTTCATTAGCTGCCTTTCTTGTAAAAGCAAAATAACCAATACGATTTAAACTTGTTCCTTTTTTAATATACTCATCTACTAAGTTTAATAATGTTGTAGTCTTACCTGTACCTGGAGGTCCAAATATTTTTTTAATCATTAAAATATTTCCTCCTTACCTTTTAGTTCCATTAATTCTTCTTTTGGTTTTGTATCTGATAATAAACTTGGAAACTTATCTAAAGGTAATTGTAAAACATTAACTGGATTATTAGAGCTATCATCAGTTTTCTTTTTAGGAAATCTTTTATCAACACCAAGTACTGCTTTATATAATCTTTCTATACGTTCTCCTGTCTTACCTCTATTCTCTTTCCATTCTTTATTTTTTAAAGTTGCATAGAAAGAAGAATAAACAAAGAATGCTTGATTGTTTTCTATAAATACAGCACCTGTTTTAAATGCTGCAAATGTTTCTGCCTTTGGTCCATTTAAATATTGTAATAAATATTCATGTAATAATTCATCTGGTGTAGTTCCTTTAGGTGGTGAAGTAATAATTTTTGGTGGAAACAGATTATCTAGTATATCTTGAAACTCATCTTGTTTTATTTTTGGTGGTACTTTATCAGCTGCAGCACCTATGATGGCTCTAATATTTTCTATTTCAATAATTTGTTTTATATTTTTTGCTCTAACTTCTTTAGTTGTTTGACCATCATCTAATGTAACATTGAATGTATATTCAGGTTCAGGATATGTTATTTTTTGCAATCCGCTTAATGGTGGAAAGGTTCTTCTGTTATAAGATAGGTATCCAAATTTTTTATTTCTACATACAGCTTTCATACATACTGGCTGTATTGGATCTTCATTACAAGTATATCCTTTAATATTTCTTGCCCAAGATTTTAATTTCTTTTTAGTTTTTTCTTCTGACCAATCTAAAACTCCATTAGCATCTGATTTAAAATATTTATTAGGTGCAGCGATAACCATCTTCTCCCAATCATCTGGATATTTCTTTTTGGCAAACACTGCATAGTTATATAAAAACCTATCTCTGCCATCTGTTAATTTATCTTTAGTTAATATTGCAAGACAAGGTGGTCCATCATTAAACTCTTCTCCACCACCTATTAATATTTTTCTAGTATGTTCTATTGCAAACTCTTCTAAATCATCTGATGAATAAGTATTTGCTTTAATAACTTCTGCAAATTGATCAAAGTTAAAAGTTGTACCATCTAAATTAAAACCAACTCTTTCTGTTTTGTTGTAATAAGGTAAATTAATAAATTGTCCATTAACATAATTACCTTCTGGATCTTGTCCTAATTCAGTTTGTTTTGGATATATCTCAATGTTTGTTGGAAGTTTTAAAGTAAATAATAATTTTTCTAAAAATCCTCTAATGAAAACTGCTTTTGCTGGTTCCTTTAAAAATAAATATAAATGTAAACCACCACTTTTAGATTTAACAGGAACTAATGGAAGTTTATTTTCTGCTATAATATCTAAATATTTTTTATAAGGAAAGTTAGAATAGCTATGTTGTTTATCATCAATATCAATTGCACCAAATCTTGCCATACCTTGATCATCACAAGGTTGTACACCAATAGATTGTCTACCTGTTAAGTGATCTAAATAATCTTGATTAGTTAATTCTCTATGAGTCCAACCATAAATAGGTTTAACCTTTCCTGTAGTTGGATCTATTTTAGTTTGTGTAAGATCTGCTGCTCCAAAGTTTCTTTGAAGTCCACTAAATGCTTGTATAAAAATTTTTTCTTTATGCCCTAATTCCATAATTGCTTTCAAATCTATGTGGGCGATTACTCGCCCACACATCGTTGTTGACTAGAAGTGAGAAGCCTCTTGGGAATTTTCTGTACTCTCGCCATGTTTAACATTAACGTCTCCTTTTGAAACGCTTTCTGCGAAAGATTTTGCTTGTTGATACAATGCTGCATCTTGCACTGGACCAATTTTGCTAACTTCCCATCCAAACCAAGTACCTTTGTCATTTGACATTTGAGTAGTTCTTAGTTTGTAAGTATGACTAAAGAAAGCTGGAGTAAACATTCCATTCTTTCCTTTCATCTTTATACTAGCCATCATACTATTCCACTTTCTACTAATCTTTAATTGCGTTGATTTCATGGCAATCAAAGCTGTAGATGGTGTGTTACTATTAACAACTACAAAGTGACTTGCTGTCTTTTCAATATAATTACCATTTGGTAATCTATCTTTATAAGACGCATCTCTTTTTGTTTTAGTAAGTATGTCGCTAGACGATGGATGGATAGCAACTGGAGCTCCAGAACCTTCGCCTCTATCTTGCCATTCAATATATTCTAATTTGTAATGACAAGGAATGACTTCGATTCCTTTTTCTCCATCAAACAACTCTCCTGTTACAGAGTTATAAATCATTCCAGGTTCAGCACCTTGAACATATTTACCATCTCTTTTATTAACTTCAGGAGATAATTGTCCTAGTATTTTTAAGAATGGTAACGCTAAATCTTCATGAGTTAGATTATCCACTCCTTTGTTTGCATCTGCCTCAAATACATTGACAGATAGAGCACCTGCAGCAACTTTTTCAGCTACTGCTGTGTTTGTCCTTGGTTCTTGTTTCGTTTTTATTTGTTCTTGTTGCATATTTTTTCCTCCTTTATGCACGGGTTATTTTTGTTCGGTTTCCTGCGAACACATTAAATAGGTCAGAGGGCATATCTTTCCCAGACTCAATACGCTCTCTGACCAGAGCCTTAAGTGTCATAGGTTCAACCTTCAACTTCTGGGTAGGTTGATACCCTTGACCTTGCGCAAGGACAGCATATTCTGCCGCCTTGTTATCTTCGTTACGACCAAAGGAAACAGTGACCTCATTTTTAATAAGATCGCCTAGGCCTTCTTTACGAAGCCAGTTAAATGCTTCTTCCTTTTTATCTGCAGGAATAGAAGCACCGTAGATGGGCTTGACTTCAATAGCCGAGCCATCTGCTAATTTTAATGTAGAGATATTCATTTCTGTCATCATTGTTGGAATGATTTCACCAGAAAGAAGATCCTCTTGTTTTTTTAATTGCTTTAGATTTTCTTCAGCAATTTTTATTTTATCTTCCAAGTCTCTTAGTTTAACAACTTGTTCAGATAAAGTTTTTGCATCATTAGTCTGAGTTATAGACTCAGTCTGATCTGCTTCGAAATTAATATTGCTCATAATATTTTATCTCCTTTGTTAGCGTTATTATTTCTTTCTTTGCTTTTTTTAATATGTAAAAAGCTTTGTACCTAGTATAGTAATATCCGAATACAATGTCAAGTCCTGTTAGGAATAATGATAGAACATCCCATATATAACTAAAAATATTTTCATCTTTTTCTTTCTTTAACAAAGTATAATTATTTAAAAAATTATAATGTACTTCTGTTCTTTTTATAAATTGTTCTAACTCTGACTTTTTTGCTTTCATATGATACAGTTTATTCTGTATTTTCCATTTTTCATTATCCGTCATCAATGTTTCCTTTTTCAAATAGATTTATTTCTATTGGGTAATATGTATGCTCTTGTCGGTCCCATTTCAAGAGGTTATATTTACCTCCCGTTATATCTGCGACAATTGAGCACGCCACTCCAATAATTGCGGGATCGCCTGTAAGTAGTAAATAATCATTTGTTGTATAGTCTTTTAATAATTTTCTTAACTTAAATATTAATGGACCAGGTGACAAAATAATTTGGCTAAATTCAGGCAACAATGTAACTAGTTTGCCATATTTTTGTGCGCCCATAATATTAAATTTTGGATTACCAGATCTTGTTCCTGGTAATTCTTGTATAATATAAACTATAGGATTTTTAGATATAGTTGTATTAGTTAAATTAGATGCTCTCATTTATTTTTTACTTTCAAACTTGACAAGTAATTATAACTTAATATATAACTTGTCAATAGAAAGCAATATAAATTATGAATTATAAATTTAAAACAAAGCCTTATGGGCATCAAATTACTGCGTTAGAAAAATCTTGGAATAAAGAGGTTTTTGCGTACTTTATGGAAATGGGTACTGGAAAATCTAAAGTACTTATAGACAACATATCTATGTTATATGACAAAGGTAAAATTAATGGTGCATTAATTATTGCACCTAAAGGTGTTTACCAAAATTGGTATGATACAGAAATACCTACTCATATGGTAAAACATATTGAGAAAGAAGTTATATTATGGAAAGCTACTATTAATGAAAAACAACAAAATCTTTTAAATAAATTATTTGTTGCTGATGAAAAACTTCACGTATTAATTATGAATGTTGAAGCTTTGTCTACAAAAAAAGGATTAGAGTTTGCTGCTAAATTTTTAAGATCACATAATACTTTAATGGCAATAGATGAATCTACTACAAT
>Ga0208547_1001477_pt1 | contig 12928 bp, 18 predicted proteins | sample DEB08_DNA_5_FD_185501 | JGI IMG/M metagenome (GOLD analysis project Ga0208547, IMG submission 185501) | Aqueous microbial communities from the Delaware River and Bay under freshwater to marine salinity gradient to study organic matter... | ecosystem: Environmental > Aquatic > Marine > Coastal ...
ATTCGACAGATTCACGATCTTGTAGAAAATATAGGTAAAACGAAACTACCGCCGATTTATTTACTGCATGGGAACATGACAGATTCGGAGATGAATAATTTATATCATCACGAAAAAGTAAAAGCTATGGTGAGTTTTACAAAGGGAGAAGGCTTTGGAAGACCGCTTTTGGAATTTACAACGACAGGAAAACCTGTAATTGCTAGCGCATGGAGTGGACAAGTAGATTTCTTAAATCCAGATTACGCTGCGCTCCTACCTGGTACATTGGTAAAGGTGCATCCGAGTGCAGTTAACGACTGGATAATTCCAGAGAGTCAGTGGTTCCAAGTTAACTACCAAGTGGCAGCCAACGTAATGCTAAATTGTTTTAAACAGTATGATAGTTTTCTAGAGCATTCAAAGCCACATCAAGCGCACACATTCGAAAAATTCACTATGGAAAAAATGGGTGATTTGCTCGTCGAGTATTTAGAACGATATATTGAAGATAAGACTCCGGAACTCACGAAAGCACCAGATTCGCCACTTCCAAAATTGAAATTACCCAAAATAAAACCCAAATCATAATTATGGAGAAACTACGATACGATGAGAATTGTCCAATAACAAAGCAATATACAGTTCTGACAGAGAAGACGGAAGGCAACATTAAATATAAACTATGTACAGACTGCGGATATCAAACATATTCTAATTGGCATAAAGATTCGAAAGAGTTGGTTGAGATTGAAAAATCAATGTCACCATCTTGTCGAGATTCAAAATATACTGATGCGCACGGACTGGTTTGGTATCCATTGCCGTTTCAGCATTTTAAGTATGCATTATTGCCAATCGTAAATGAGGATACGAATTTTCAATTATTTTGGAGAACAGCAAATGTACGACCTATCGAGCATAAGGATGATATACAAACACACCAGACAATGCTCAATCCAATTATTTTAGAAGACGGTAGTGAAAAATTACAAGTTCTTAAAATTGAAAATGAGTCAATACAGATGTATTCTATCGATAAGTTTGCAGATGCATTTGATGATTATATGGAATTGTGTGGAAACGCAGCGATAGTTTTAGAAAATGATTCACAATAATTTGGAATTGTAAAAAATATTCCATATATTAAATAACATATACGAAATAAAATGACAGATATTAAAATTAATTACAATAATAAGCAAGGTTACGTCAAGTTCGACTTTGGTGACTTAGATATATGCAACCAGGATGCTGTTACTGAAGCTATTATGATGCTAAGAGAGACGGTCTCAGAGTCCTTTATGCAGCAAATAGAGACAATAAAGAGCAGTGGTAATTTCCTATGTCCTGACGAGGAGATTAATTACGGAGATGATACAATACGACAGTGAATACAAATATAACAATTTCATATTGCATACCGGTTTGTAATGAGCACGACGAGTTAGATAGCTTATTAACGCAATTAAATCAGTTTGTTGACGATTCAGATGAAATTGTAATTCAGTTTGATCAAGGTAATACAACCGATGAGGTTAAGCAGGTTGTGAAAGTATTTGAGACGGCGTGCTCGTGTGAATTAAAAATCATAGAGTATCCACTAAATAAAGATTTTGCATCTTTCAAAAACAACTTGAAGAAGAATTGCACGAAGCAATATGTGTTTCAGATCGATGCTGATGAGTTATTAGGTGATGGATTATTAATGCATATAAAATTATTATTGAGCGAAAATACAGATACTGATTTATTTTGGTTACCACGAATCAATATCGTCAAAGGCTTAACACCTGAGTACGCAATATCACAAAGATGGAATGTTACTAACAATTTGCAATTTCCTATTGCTAAAGAATACGATTACCATGTTGTTAATTTCCCAGATTTACAAGCACGACTTATGAAAAACAAGCCTGAAATTTGTTGGGAAAATGCTGTTCATGAAGTGATAAAAAATCATAAATCGTCAGCAAGGTTATTTAATTACGAACACGACCAGGACATAGATCCAAAAGCAACTCAAGATTGGTGTATTATACACATTAAGGCGTTAGAGAGACAAAGGCGCCAAAATGAATTTTATCAAACAATTAATTAATATGCAATTTTGGAGAACATATAATAATAAAGTCTACAATACAGGTGAAGTGAATAAATTGGGATTTTCAATTAATGATCCGTCATATATTCCACCCGAGTATTTGGAGCAACAAAACTTTGTGATTTTAAGAACGTGTTTTGGTGTTGGTGATTGGGGAATTATATCAGCCTTCCCAAGAAAATTAAAACAAATTTATCCTGACTGCAAAGTTACAGTACCGTCACCAAAATTACTTAAAGAAATGTTTGGTTCACTCGAGAAGAATTGGAGTTCTTGGGATGATCCATTTCAAGTTGTACATACTGTATTTGATAATAATCCATATGTTGATGAATTTGTAGATTCTTTTGAGGGGGATGTATTTAACGATCATTATCGAATATATGATGAGACTGATAATGATCCATTATTACAACAGATGATGCGATTTTGGGGCATCGATGATAGGCATTTCGATGATATTGAACCTGAATTATATTGGACCGATGCTGAAAAGAAGCTTGGTGATACTATTATTAAAGAACACTGCGGCGGTGAATTTGGAACATTGTTACTATCAAATAGATATAAAGGCACTGACAACGAATTAATTCAACGGAAACTTGATGAATACGATTTACCAATGTTTTATTGGACTTCAGAAATGGATAGTGGGTTGGTATTTAAAAAGGCATTGGATATGCGCCATATCGATATCCGAATTCAATTATACATAAAATCAAAAGCTACATTTAATGTAGGAAATCAATGCGGTGTTAATGACACGATTGCAAATTATGCACCAACGTATACGATACCAAAAAATCCAGGGCGTTTAAAGGAGAATTATGTAAGAAGTCAAATTTATATAAAGATTGGTAATGCTGTTGAACAAAATGCAGATTAGTATGAGAATTGTAGTATATACAGCTATCTTTGGAGGGTATGATGAATTAGTTGATGACCAATTCCAAATGGATGGGGTTGATTACATTTGCTTTACTGATGGTGATATTGAATCAAAGACTTGGGAGGTTGTAAACTGTACACCGATTTACAATGACCCAAATAGAAACGCAAAAAAATATAAGGTGTTACCCCATAGATACTTAAAGGATTATGACTATTCGGTTTGGATTGATGGAAACATTTTAGTAGTGGATGATATCAGAGATTTAGTAAAAAATCATAAGTACCAAGTCTTTGACCATAATCAAACTTTATTAGACCCGAGGGATTGTATTTATAAAGAGTACGATGCTATAATGAGGCTTGGGAAGCAAAATGGGGGTAATTACAAAGATAATCCTGCACTGATGTATAATCAGGTAAAAAGATACCTTGATGAGGGTTATCCACATAATAATCGCCTTGCTACAAACCCAATCATATTTAGACATCACCACGATTCTCAAGTTATTAAGGTAATGGAAGATTGGTGGACTGAAATAAAATACGGTTCACGTAGAGATCAGTTGAGTTTTGATTATGTGGCTTGGAAAAATAAATTTGAGTATCGCTTTTTAGAAGGTGATAGTAGAAAAAACAAACATTTTGTGCAAACAGGAAAACACCGCGGTAAACAATGAAGTTATATAATTACAATAGTTATAAAGAATACTTAATATCAAGGAAGTAAAGTGAAAAGTTGTATATTTGTTGGTAATGGTGAATTTTCCAAATCGTATGGGGAACTTATAGACTCATACGACCACGTTTACAGATTCAATAGGTTTACTACCACCGATTCTTTTGGTGAATTGGTAGGAACTAAATGTACTCATTGGATTATCAACAATACACTTGTAACTGATGGTCGAGATTTATTTAGAAAAAAAATCGAAAAGTATCAGTCACAATATTCTGATTTACAAGAAGTTTGGGTATTAACAAACTCAACAAGAAAACATAGAGAACTTAAAGAGTTAAAAGAAGGTTACGATATTTTTGATTTTAAAATATGTGACAAAGTTATAGATGGATACAAAAATTCTACCGGACTTTTAGCCATAGACTTTTTTTTAGAAAAGTATGATGAGATACATCTTGTAGGATTTGACTTTGGTAAATCAAATCATTATTGGGTGAAATCAAAAAAAGGTAGGATAAGCCCATCCGATAAGCCAGGAAAGCACGACTGGAAAAAAGAAAAACTATATGTGGATGAATTAATCGCTTCGGGAAAAGTAAAAATTATAAAAAATGAAATTAGCGGGGGAAATTATAGATTTAAATAAATTGAAAGAAGCTTCGAAGAAAAAACACGGAAGTCAGTTTGGTGAAACCGGCGTAATGGATTCGATATTCAATCAACTCAATATTACACCAAAATATTGTGTAGAGTTTGGTTCAGGTCAGGTAAGAAAAAATGGTGGCACTGCCAATATTAGACACTTTTACGACAAGTATGATGCCGAGTGTTTGTATTTTGAAGTGAAAGCGGGAAAGATAAAACAAAGTGATAGGGAGTATAGACATCAAATCAAGATAGAAACCATTACAGCAAGCAATGTAAATGACATCTTTAAAAAATATAATGTACCTTCTCAATTAGATGTAGTAGCAATTGATGTAGATGGTCAAGATTATTGGATTTGGAAAAATTTAGAATATAACCCAAATATTATATTGATTGAATTCAACCCCACATTACCACACGATGAGAGTAAAGTAATGCATTATGATGAAGACCATTGGTCGTGGAGAAAATCAGCGTGTTTATACTATGGTGCATCAATTTCTGCATTGAAAAAATTAGGTGATCAAAAGGGGTATTCACTTGTTTACAAAACTGGAAGAAATTTGGTATTTGTAAAAAAAGACTTGGTTGATATTGATATTCCTGTTGAAGAATTACACCCTCAACCGATGAAGGATTTTAGAAATAGATATATAAATGAACAAAAATGGGTAAAGGTATGATAGATGTGGAATACACTAAAAGGTTAGATACTTATTTTGAGACATTTGAACCACAAACTGATGCAATTGTAGTAGGTACAAGTCCATCACTAAAGTCTTATGAGTTTGGTAAGTATATCGATAAGTTTAACACTGTAATCCGAGTAAACAGATGTTTCTTCGATGGTATGTATCAGCATACTGGTGAAAAAATAGACATTTGGTCTACTACTAATAATTATAGATGGGATCACTTCCATCCAATAAAATCAGAAGAACTCAGAATATGGCCACGGAAGAGAACCGTAGCAGAAAAACTACATTCAAATGGCACACTTGATGGGTTTGATAATGTTACTATGAACGTTGGTACTTGGGAATTCTTAAAGAAAGAGTATGGACGTTCTAAGTTTAATCAAAAATATGACGTTGTTGGTAAACGTAGATTTGTAGGTGTAGGTACTGGGTTAATAACATTGGATAGGGCAATTAGAGAGTTTTCTAAAATAACAATCATAGGGCATACTTTTTACTTAGAAGGTGGTACTGATAATCGTGCTTTGAACTTTTATAGTGAAGAAGAGGATGCAGAACATACTCGGAATAGAAAAGATTATTTTAAAGGAGACAAGCATAGATTAAGGCAAATGTCATATGTAAAGGAATGGATGCGTCAAGGAAAGATAACTCTTCTAAATCCATTCGAGTATGATAACCTAAGAACAGGAAAGTAAAATGAAGTTTACAGCATACATAACAGTTAGACTAAATAGTAAACGAGTACCACAAAAGAGTATCAAGACACTTGGCGGTAAACCATTGGTTGATATATGTGTGGATAAGGTAACTGGGATTTCTGAAATTAGCGATACACTTTTGTATTGCAGTGATGAGTCTATTATGGATTACATAAATCCAAGTTCAGATTATGCATTCTTAAAGAGAGACACTAAGTTTGATGGGGACTATGTTACATTTAACGATATATTAGATTCGGTTATAGATGAGATAGATACGGATTATATTGTATTTTTCTCAGTAACTTCTCCATTTGTAAAGCAATCTACAATAGTAGATATGATAGAAAAAGTAAAGTCAAATGAATATGATTCAGCATTTTTGGCATATGAGGTAAACAATTTTTGTTGGTACGATAACAACCCCTTAAATTATAATATGTCTTCAGATATTAGTCGTACTCAAGATTTAAAACCAATTATTGTTGAAAACTCTGGTTTATATATATTCTCGAAAGATATGTATAAGAAACACAAACGTAGAATTGGATTCAACCCATACATTAAAACTGTTGATATGTTAGAAGCATGGGACATTGATACACCAAGTGATTTTAAAATAGCAAAACATTTAGCAAATGACAAAAATTAAATCAGTTACAATTCGAGATGGTATTACATTTGGGGAGTCAGTGCCATTTGTATTAATTGCAGGTCTTTGTGTCATAGAGAGTGAAGAACATACATTTCATATGGCAAGAGAAATAAAGAAGATTACCTCTAAGTTAGGTATTCCTTTTATTTTCAAAGCATCTTTTGACAAAGCAAATCGAACACGACTACAAAATTATAGAGGAGTTTCTATTGAAGAAGCATCTCATATATTTAGTAGAATCCGCACCGAGTTGAATATTCCAGTCACTACTGATATCCACGAACCTTGGCAGGCAGATGCATTGAAAGATTCAATTGACTTAATCCAAATCCCTGCTTTCTTATGTAGACAAACTGACTTATTGGTTGCATCTGCAAAAACAAATCTCCCAATCAATATTAAAAAAGCACAATTTGTAAATGGTGTGGATATGGAGAGGGCAGTGAATAAAGTAGTGTTGTCTGGTAATGATAATGTACTTCTTACGGAACGAGGAAACACATTTGGGTATGGTGATTATGTGGTGGATATGAGAAATCTTGTGACTATGAGAGATTACGCACCAGTGATATTCGATGCAACTCATTCCGTTCAAAAAGGATGTTCGGGTGGTAGTAGTGGTTCTAATAAACATTTTATAGAACCATTGGCAAAGGCCGCTGTGGCAGTGGGTGTAGATGGGGTATTCTTGGAAGTCCACGATGACCCAAACAACGCACTATCAGATGGAACGAGTTCTATCAAACTAAGTGAGTTAGAAGTGATGTTAAATAATATATGTAAAGTTATTGGATAATGAATATATACGTTGATATAGATGAGACTATTTGTTTCTATGAGAATAGGGACTATGTAAACCCAGACTACTCCGAGGCAATCCCTCATTATGAGAATATAGAAAAGATTAACAATCTTTATGATGAAGGTCACACTATAAAGTATTGGACTGCTCGTGGTGGAACTACGGGAATTCATTGGTTTGAAGTTACACAAAATCAATTACAACAATGGGGGTGTAAATACCACGACTTGAGTGTGGGTGATAAACCACCATATGATTTGTTGATTTGCGACAAAACAAAAAGAATAGAAGAAATATAAAAGGAAAAACTATGGATGGTTGGAACGGCGAACGCCAAATCGGTAAGATTTTTGAAGAAATCGAACCAAAACATATTGAAAGATATAACTTTGCTAACAAGTTTGTTAGTCAAGGTGATGTAGTCTTAGATGCTGCTTGTGGAATTGGGTATGGTTCTACTATTTTGGCAGAAAATGCAAAGTCGGTATTGTCATTGGATAATTCTGAAGAAGCATTGGAATATGGTAGAGTACATTGGAGTGCTGAAAATATTACATATGATGTAATTGATTTAGAATCTGATTTTCAAAATGATGTAAATGGTAAGTTTGATGTCATCGTTAGCTTAGAGACATTAGAACACTTACAGAATCCTCTAATTGAAACTTGTATGAAGTTTTATGAGTTATTGGAGTTTAATGGTCATTTAGTAGTGTCACACCCGCATATGCAAAAAATACCAAAAAGTTTAAAAGGAGAACACCACAAGCATTGGCAAATTGATGGGGAGTTGCTTACTAACCAACTAAGTCAGAATGGCTTTGAGGTAGTAGAAGAATGGTATCAGCCGGGTAGAAAAGCACATAGTAACCCATATCATTTGATATCACTAAGAAAGGTAAAAGCATGAAATTAAACTTAGGTTCATACAAAGAAAAGTTTCCGGGATTTTTAAATGTAGATATTGACCCATCTGTAAACCCAGATATTTGTTGTGATATAGAAAAGGGAATCCCATTAGATGACAACACTGTAAGTCAAATCAAGGCAATTATGATATTAGAACACATTGATAATATTATTTTTGTTATGAATGAATTGTGGAGAATCTTAAAACCAGGTGGTACGATAGACATCGTAGTACCTCACGAAGCATCTGCAATGGCATGGGCAGACCCAACACATAAACGAGTTTTTAATGAAGAGTCGTTTGGATACTTCTGCTCAAAGTGGCATGGTGGTATCAATGGAAAGTCAAACCATTATAGAATAGCATCCACATATGGTATAACTTGCAATTACGAAATGGTGTCTCAAAAGTTTAGTACTGATAGGCGCAAGGGGCAGTTAAAGGTAACATTAAAAGCAATCAAATAAATTAAATAAAAAGAGTCGTTATGAAAATATTCTTAGACACATTGGAATTGAGTTCAATTCAAAAATACTCAGATATGGGTATATTGGCAGGGGTTACTACCAATCCCACTTTAGCAAAAAGGCACGGTATGGTTGATGATATCGATATGATTAAGCAAATCAGAGGAGTGATGCCTATTGGAGAAATCCACGTTGAAGCATGGGGTGCTACCAAAGGTGAAATCTTATCTAATATCGAAAGATTAAAATCAGAATCAAATGACATCGATTTGGTCTTTAAAATCCCATTCTCACCAGCAGGTATTGAAGCGTGTAATGTTGCAACAAATAATGGTGATAAAACAAATATGCACTTGATATTCTCACATAATCAGGCGATATTATGTGCTAATGTTAATTCTACATACATCTGCCCATTGGTGGGTAGACTTGATGACACAGGTCACGATGCTATGTTGTTCATTGCCGAGTTAGTAAAAACATTTAACGAGAGATATTCGTTTGACACTAACATTATGGTTTCAAGTGTAAGACACCCGATGCACGTTGTAAAAGCAGCAAAAGCAGGAGCAGATGTAATCACAGTACCATTGAAAGTACTTGAACAAATGTTTGAGCATGCCTTGACTACAAAGGGTATTGAACTATTTGAGAAAGATTTACAATCACTGTAATGAAAAAGAACATCGCAGTAGTTACCCCCATAACACATTTGGATGGAGTACTTGAGTTGTTAAAATCAAAGGGTAATGTGTTTATGTTGGAGCATGGCACAATAGACCAAGTTCGTGAACTATTACTTAACAATCCGATTGATGCCATCTTTTGTAATCCAAATCAACAAAGTTACAAAATTGATGAGGGTTTGTTACGGGGGACTGCAGTTCGTATTATCAATACTGCATCTACTGGACTAAACCACATTGACTTGGAATATTGTGAGTCGGTGGGTATTGAAATCCAATGTCACAAAAATGATTTTGAGTTAATCAACCAACTACCATCCACTTCAGAGTTGGCATTCGGATTACTTCTCGACTTGATGAGAAATATCACAATGTCAAACAATGTGACCAAACGAGATAAAAGTTGGGACTACTTACCATTCGTAGGTCAACAACTGAAAGACTATAAAGTTGGTATCGTTGGATATGGTAGATTGGGTAAGATGATGGCGAAGTTTTGTAATGCATTTGATGCCGAGGTTTACATCTATGACCCATACTCAGATGAGTCTAACATCGATTCATTAGAAGAGTTGTTTGATATATGTGATGCAGTATCACTCCACGTTCACGTTACGGATGAAACACGACATATGATTGATTACGATTTACTTTCTCGTAATGTAAATTTTTTGGTAAATACATCTCGTGGTGAGATTGTAAATGAAACTGACATCATTCGGGCATTGAAGGAGTGTAAGTTGTGGGGATATGGTGCAGATGTAATCGAAGATGAGTTTGGTGACCCATCGAAATCACCCTTCTTTGATTTGGAAAACTCAAAATTAAATTGTATATTTACACCACATATAGGTGGAATGACTATACAAGGTCAGACCAAAGCATATAAATGGAGTATAGATAAGTTATGAAAGTATTAGCAATAATCCCAGCAAAGTTAGATTCTAAAAGACTAAAGCACAAGAACATCCGAGAGATTGATGGTAAACCTATGTTCCTACATTCAGTTGACTATGCAGATGCAAGTCGATATGATGTAGAGGTCATCGTATCATCTGAAAGTGATGTTGTTGAAGAGATTTGTAATCAATACGAAGTAAGATTTCACAAGAGACCTGCTGAGTTGTGTGGGGATGTTGAGGTCGTAGATGTGTATGAACATATCATCAATGAAATCAACGAAGAATATGATATCGTAGTTGGATTACAACCAGACAATCCGAACCGAGTTAACACTCTTGATGAGTGTCTTGACTATATGATTGAGAACAAGTACGATGACATCATTACGATAGATGATACCTATCGTAGAAGTGGTGCAATGAGATTGTTCAAGTACGACTTACTCAAACAAGGTAAAGTTAGTTACCGAATTGGGTGTGTAAAGGAAACTGCTACTGACATTCATACTGAAGAAGACTTAGAAAAAGTAAAAGAATACTACAAATGAACGAATACATTAAGTCACTAAAAGACCAAGGTAAGCTAAACATTTCTATCGACCAAAATAAAACCTTCAATTGGGATTACTTCAAGATTGCAGGCCCGTGTTCAGTTGAGGGTGAGTCAATCATTGAGATTGCAAAAGAGATGAAACGATGTGGTGCAGATGCGTTAAGAGCGGGTGCATACAAACCTTGCACATTTCCAATTACAAAAGAAACAAATGGGTGGATGGAAGGCCTACGTAAAGAAGGTCTTGAATTATTAAAAGTTGCAAAAGAGGAATCGGGACTACCGATTGTCACTGAAGTTATGGATGCAAGTATGATTGATATTGTGGGTGAAGTTGCAGATGTATTTCAAGTTGGCACAAGAAACTTTCAGAACTATACATTGTTAGACGCACTTGGTAAACAAGACATTCCTGTACTACTTAAACGTGGTACATGGGGCACTCTTGATGAAATATTAGGAGCTGCAGAAAGAATCTTGGTAGGTGGTAATCGTAACATTGCTATTTGTCTAAGAGGTGTGGTAGGTATGCCATCGTATAGACACATCTATCCAACTATTCGATGGGCACCAGACCTTATGATGATTCCCGCATTGAAGGAGTTTACTAACATTCCAATCATTTATGACCCAAGTCACGCAACCGGATACCGAAACTTTGTTGAACCGGTATCTAAAGCTGCGATGGCAATAGGAGCGGATGGTTTGATTATCGAATCACACCCAAATCCTGATATGTCTGTTAGTGATTCAGCCCAGGCTATTGATTACAAAACACTCAAACGAATTTTTGTATGACAAGTGTTATTATTAGAAATCACAATGAAGAGCAATATATTGGATTTGCAATTCAATCAGTAATTGATCATATACCAAATCCAGAAATAATTATCATTGACGATCATTCGACTGATGATTCAATGTCAGTAGTAAAATTATTTAATACACGCGCTAATATAACAGTACATTCGATTGATGATTATAGTCCAGGTAAGGCTTTAAATTATGGTGCACAATTAGCCACACACGATATGCTGTTAGTATTATCAGCGCATTCACAAATCACTGCGATGAATATTAGGTGGGTTGAATCAAATTTGAAATCAAACTTTGCAGCCATATTTGGCAACCAAATACCAATATATCGAGGCAAGCGCATTACAAAGCGATATATTTGGTCGCATTTTCTTGATGATCGTGAGGTAATAGATATGCATTCAGATATTGAAAATAGGCCATTTTTGCATAATGCGTTTTGTTTTTATAACAAACAAATATTATTGGAAAATCCATTTGATGAAACCCTATCTGGTAAAGAAGATAGATATTGGGCAGCCGATATATTATCCAAAGGAAAATCATATTTATATACACCAAGTATTGCTGCGAATCATTATTACACCAAGAATGGTGCCACTTGGAAAGGATTAGGTTAACTGTTTTAAGCATATATTTATGAGAATATTAGTTACAGGTGGTGCCGGCTTTGTTGGTACAAATCTTATAAAGAGGTTGTTAAGTGAAGGGCATCAAGTAATTTCTATTGATAATTACAACACAGGTCTAAAATCAAACCATCAGTTTGGTTGTAAATATATGAACCACGATTTGAGAAATTTGAACGATTTCCCAAAAGTTGATGTGGTATTTCATATGGCAGCGATAGCTAGAATCCAACCATCATTTGAAAATCCAAAAGATTACTTTACCGCCAATGCAAACGCAACACTAAATCTTGTTGATTGGTGTGCAAAGAACAATGTTCCGTTGATTTACGCAGGTTCATCATCTAAGCATAGTGGTAAGTTTAAAAACCCATATACGTTTTCAAAGGATGTGGGTGAAGAAGTGGTTGAGTTGTATCAGAATCATTTTGGCTTGAAAGCTTCTATTGCTAGATTCTACAATGTATATGGCCCACATCAATTAACCGAGGGTGGATATACTACATTAATTGGCAGATGGATTCATAATATTGAAAACGATATTCAATGTGAGATTTATGGAGATGGTGAACAGCGTAGAGACTTTACTCACGTTGATGATATTGTAAATGCACTTGTTTTGATGATGGAAAAAGAGGCATATGGATATGAGTTTGAGTTGGGTAGGGGTAAGAACTACTCCGTAAACGAAGTTGCGAAGATGTTTGGTATCAGTCCAATCTACAAAGATTCAAAGCCAGGTGAAGCCAGAGACACATTGAATACGAGTTCAACTGCTGGATACGTTTTAGGGTGGAATCCTACTCGT
>Ga0208547_1001478_pt1 | contig 12921 bp, 10 predicted proteins | sample DEB08_DNA_5_FD_185501 | JGI IMG/M metagenome (GOLD analysis project Ga0208547, IMG submission 185501) | Aqueous microbial communities from the Delaware River and Bay under freshwater to marine salinity gradient to study organic matter... | ecosystem: Environmental > Aquatic > Marine > Coastal ...
CACCCAAAAGCCCTGGGTGCTCGGCAGTCTCGCCCCCAACAAGAGCAACATCAACTTCTTTGCAGGCCTCTGCAATGCCCCTAACGATGTCTGCAATTCGGCTGGGCACAAGCTTCCCGCAGGCGATGTAGTCGGTCATGAAAAGGCTCTTTGCCCCGGTTACGACGATGTCATCGACCACCATGCCAACAAGGTCCTGACCTATGGTGTCGTGCTTGTCAATGGCCTGGGCAATTGCGACTTTGGTGCCGACGCCATCTGTTGACGTCGCGAGAATCGGGTGCTCGTAGTTCTTTAGAAACCCTGCGTCAACCATCCCGGCGAAACCGCCGAAGCCGCCCAGAACCAGGTTGTTGTGAGTGGCCGAAACGGCCTTCTTCATGAGCTCTACGGCCTTGTCACCGGCCTCTGTGTCAACACCGGAGGAGGCGTATGGATTAGTCATCGACGTGTACGTGCTTCTCTTCTTTGATTGTCGCCACTCCTCTTTCAAGCAGGTTTTTACCCAGCGACTCGGCAGCTGGGAGCTCGATTGGGTATTCACCTGTGAAGCATGCGGTGCAGAGCGAGTCTGGCTTTTGGTTTGTGGCAGCAATCATGCCGTCCTTGGAGAGATAGCCAAGGGAGTCTGCCCCAATTGATTGCCTGACTTCGTCTGGCACAAGTCCTGAGGCAATCAGCTCAGCCCTTGAGGCGAAGTCAATTCCATAAAAGCATGGCCAGGTAATCGGCGGGCTGGAGATTCTCACATGAACTTCGGCAGCCCCCGCCTCTTTGAGCATCTTCACAAGAGCCCTTTGGGTGTTACCTCTAACGATCGAGTCATCGACCACGACCAGCCTCTTGCCCGCAATTACCTCACGAAGTGGGTTGAGCTTCAACCTGATACCCAGCTGCCGAATGGTCTGAGAAGGTTGAATGAAGGTTCTGCCTACATAGGCATTCTTCACAAGCCCGTGCCCAAATGGAATTCCGCTCTGCTCGCTAAAACCAATTGCGGCAGGCGTTCCTGATTCTGGGGTTGGCATCACAAGGTCTGCCTCAACCGGGTACTCCTTGGCCAGGGTTCTCCCCATCTCAACCCTCGACTCATAGACAACTCGGCCATTAATAGCGGTGTCGGGACGAGCCAGATATACATACTCAAAAACACAGCCTGCCCGCTTAGTCTCAGCAAAACGCGAGGAGCGAAGTCCGTTCTCGTCAATTGCAATCAGCTCGCCAGGCTCAACCTCGCGAATATAGCTCGCACCAACGATGTCCAAAGCCGCGGACTCGGATGCCACAACCCAGCCTCGCTCGAGTCTTCCCAAGACCAGTGGCCTTACTCCTTGCGGATCACGGGCGGCATAAAGGGTTCCCTCGTCCATAAAGACCAGACAGTAGGCGCCCTTCACAAGTGGCAAAAGTTCAAGTGCTGTTGCCTCGAGTGAGCTGTCCTCATTTCCCGAGAGCAAGGCTGTCAACACGGCAGTGTCGGTGGTGTTACCTCCCCTTAGCTCACCCTCGTGCTTTGGGTAGCGCTTCTGCAAGAGCTCAAGAAGCTCGGAGGTGTTGGTGAGGTTGCCGTTGTGACCCAGAGCCACAGTGCCGTAGGCAGTCCTGCCTAGTGTTGGTTGGGCGTTCTTCCAGTGCGAGGCACCGGTTGTTGAATACCTGGTGTGCCCTACCGCGATGTGCCCCTCGAGAGACTCAAGTGCAGCCTCGTTAAAAACTTGAGAGACAAGTCCCATGTCTTTAAAGACGAGGATCTTGTCTCCGTTTGCAGTTGCGATTCCAGCCGATTCTTGGCCTCGGTGCTGGAGGGCATAGAGCCCGAAGTAGGCGAGTTTGGCTACCTCTTCACCCTCGGCCCAAACGCCAAAGACCCCACATTTATCTTGCGGGCCTTTTTCGCCCGGCATTATGTCGTGATTTAGTAGCCCGTCCCCGCGTATCACTCTGTAACCCTATTGGCTATCGCCCGCTTGGCTCTGCGTGAAGATACCAGGTCAAAAATAATGGCTACTAGGACTCCAAGACCAAGCCCTAGGGAACCGAGCGCAATCATCAAAAGACCAAAGAAGTTCTCTGGCACCTGTGCATTATCAGGAGCCACGACAAAAATGACGATTGCAATCAGAACGCCAAGAGCACTGCCGGTAAACATCCAGGGAAGCACCTTTGGCGCTCTGCGGATTTCGATTTCTTCGTTCTCGGCCACTCAGCAATTAAACCAGCAAACCCGAGGCAGAGACACCGCTATTTTACCAACACCACGGGAAAGAGCTTTGCGGCCTCGCTAGCAAGAGTTCCCGATGCGAGAACTTGACCTGTGGAGTGCGCAGACTCCCAGCTGAGCTTTCCCAAGCAGAGCTCAAGAAAAACCCCCGGGACCATCTCGATAACGTTTGGCGGCGTGCCCCTGCGGTGATCCAAACCCTCCACACACTGGATAGCTCCATAGGGTGGAATCCTCAGCTCCAACGCTCCGCCGGGAAACCGATTCTCGATTAGCTGCAGCAGATACCTGACTGCCATAGGAAGATCCTCGGCCGTGACTGCTCTTATCCCCACATCGTCGGGGATCTGCTTCTTGCCCATAAGCCAATTATCCCCGGGCAGTAAACTCGCGAGGGTGAGAATCCTCGTCATTGGCTCTGGCGCAAGAGAGCACGCGATCGTAAAGTCCCTGATTCGGACCGGAACCCCCGCTGAAGACATCGTCTGTGCTCCTGGTAACGAGGGCATTGCTGGAGAAGTGGAAACGCGAGAGGTCGATCAGGTTGATCGCCTGGAAGTAGTGAAGCTGGCGCTCGAGGAGCGTGTTGATCTAGTAGTCATCGGCCCAGAGGCGCCTTTAGTTGCGGGAGTGGCGGACGCACTCAGGGAGCAGGGGGTTGCAGTCTTCGGTCCGAATAAGGATGCTGCCCAACTGGAGGGTTCAAAGAATTTTGCTAAAGAGGTGATGGCCGCCGCTGATGTTCCAACCGGCATGGCTCACCAGTGCACGACCATGGAAGAGGTTGAGAACGCACTCGACCAATTTGGTGCCCCTTTCGTCGTAAAGGCAGATGGTCTGGCAGCTGGCAAGGGCGTTATTGTCACCAGCGACAAATCAGCTGCCCTCGAGCACGCCGGCGTCTACATTTCAGGCGGCGTGCTAGTCGAGGAGTTCCTCGACGGCAGAGAGGTGAGCCTCTTCTTCTTGGCAGATGGCAAGAGCGTCATGCCTTTATCTCCGGCCCAGGATTACAAACGAGCCTTCGAGGGCGATGAAGGACCCAACACCGGAGGCATGGGCGCCTACTCTCCCATCCCCTGGCTTCCTGAGGGCTTCGTCGAAGAGGTAACAGAGCGGGTAGCGCAGCCAGTAATCAACGAGCTCGCCCGTCGAGGAACCGAGTTTGTGGGTCTTCTTTACTGCGGGCTCATTGTTACCGATCGCGGGCTAAGAGTCATCGAGTTCAATGCAAGGTTTGGAGACCCGGAGACCCAGGTCGTACTTCGCAGACTTACTAGCAACCTTGCGGAGCTTCTCATGCGTGCGGCCACCGGAAAACTAGATGTTGGACCAAGTGCTGAGTTTTCAAAGCGCAAGGCTGTCACGGTTGTTCTTGCCTCTGAGGGCTACCCAACCTCAACTGCTGACTACCGCGAGGTAGTGGGTATCGAGTCTGCCGAGAGCATTGAGGATGTAGAGGTCTGCAAGGCAGGAAGAGTTGGCCGAGTGCTCTCAGTGGTTGGCTGCGGAGACAGCTTCCAGGAGGCAAGGACCCTTGCCTATGAGGGCATGAGCCGAATCTCACTTGAGGGTGGCCACTATCGCAACGACATCGCGGCAAGGGTCAGCTAAATGGAGCTAACAGGTTTCAAGCATGTCTACTCGGGCAAAGTGCGAGAGCTGTATGAGCCAGAGGACCCAAAGTTCTCTCACCTCGTGCTCATTGTCGCAAGCGACCGCATAAGTGCTTTTGACTACATCCACTCTCCAGATATCCCAGGCAAGGGAAAGAACCTAACCGAGGTCACCTCCTGGTGGTTTGAAAGGCTCGACTACCCAAACCACCTCTCTCATGAGCTTGAGGTTCCGGACGCTGTTCGCGGCAGGGCAGTTGTTGCTAAGAAGCTGAAAATGTATCCAGTTGAGTGCGTGGTAAGGGGTTACCTTGCTGGCTCCGGTTACAAGGAGTACCTAGATACCGGCAAAGTCTGCGGGATCGAACTTCCTGAGGGGCTAGAAAACGGTGATCGTCTTCCGCATCCGATTTTTACCCCCGCCTACAAAGCCCCCCAGGGAGAAAAAGACGAGAACATCAGCTTCGAAAGAGTTGCCGAGCTCGTTGGTGCTGATATTGCGGAACGCCTCAGAGACGACAGCATAAAAATCTTCATCAGTGCTTCTCAGGCGGCAGAAAAAGCCGGGTTGATTCTCGCCGACACCAAATTTGAGTTTGGCAATGACCCAAGAACCAATGTTCTTACCCTTGGCGACGAGGTCCTCACACCGGACAGCTCTCGCTACTGGGACAAGTCCGAGTGGGAAAGCGGAAAGCGAGACCAGAGCTTTGACAAGCAAATCGTGCGCAATTGGCTCCAGGAAAACTGGGACAAAATTTCAGAGCCGCCAATGCTTCCAGAGGACATCGTCTCCCTAACCGCAAAGCGCTATGGCCTACTCGCGGAGAAACTAACCAGCAATAACAATTAGGGTTGTTCTGTGCTTAGAACACCGCTGTTTGACGAACATGAGGCCATGGGGGCTGCCTTCACCGACTTTGGCGGCTGGGAGATGCCGGTCAGGTATGGCTCAGATCTAGACGAGCACCACGCCGTGAGAAACTCCGCTGGACTCTTTGACATCAGCCACATGGGCGAAATCAGGGTCAAGGGCGAAGCTGCAGAACTACTTGACTACGCATTGGTCTCAAAGCTCAGCGGCATGAAGAACGGCAAGGCCAAATACACGATGATCTGCAACGCCGACGGCAAGGTCATCGATGACCTAATCGTCTATCGAATTGAGGCTGACGAGTACCTCATCGTTGCCAACGCCGGCAATCGTCATGCGGTGCTGGTTCAGCTTCTAAATGCTGCCGAGCACTTTGAGGTTGAGGTAACGGACGAGTCTGAACAGTGGGTGCTCCTTGCGCTTCAGGGCCCCAAAGCCACCGCGGTGCTGAACGAATTTGTGGACATCGACCTCGACCCACTTCCCTACTACTCAATAGCAAGCGGAAAGATTGGCGATACAGCTGTGCTGCTGGCTCGCACCGGCTACACCGGCGAGGACGGCTTTGAAATCTTCATCCCCGACACCGAGGCGCTAAAGATCTTCCGGGCCATTGCAGTGAGAGACGAGGTGCGGGTCTGCGGCCTTGCAGCTAGAGACACCCTCAGACTCGAGGCTGGCATGCCCCTCTATGGCCACGAGCTAACCCTTGACGTAAATCCGTTTGAGGCAAACCTTGGCAGAGTCGTGGCCCTGGACAAGGACGACTTCGTTGGCAAGGTGGCCCTAACAGAGCTGCAAAGCCAAAAGACTTGGAAGCTATTCGGCCTCAAGGGCGGGGGCAAGCGAGCTGCCAGAGCGGAGTATGAGATCTACCTGCCAGGTGGTGAGAACCCCATAGGCCAGGTGACCTCAGGTGCGCTTTCGCCAACTCTTGGCTACCCGGTGGCAATGGCGTTCCTCGATGGTTCGCTGGAGCTTGCAATTGGTAGCAAACTAGAGGCAGATGTAAGGGGCACGAGGATCGACTACGAAGTAGTTGAGCTTCCGTTTTATAGGAGATAGAAATGTCAAATCCGGCAGAGCTGCACTACACCAAAGAGCACGAGTGGGTAAAAGTCGAGGGTGATGTGGCAACCATTGGCATCACCAAGTACGCAGCCGATGCACTGGGTGAGATTGTCTATGTCGACCTACCAAAGGTAGGTTCCTCCACCACCCACATGAAGATTTGTGGCGAGATTGAGTCGACCAAGAGCGTCGGCGAACTCTATGCGCCAATGGATGGCGAGGTAGTCGAAGCTAACGATTCGCTAAGCGGATCTCCCGAAACGATAAATGATGACCCATTTGGGGAAGGCTGGCTGGTTAAAATTCGTTTTACCCAACTACCGGATCTTCTTTCTAGCTCCGAGTACGACGCCTTCATTGGAGAGTAATTGCTAGCTGACCATCATCAGTTTCGTTTCCGCCACATCGGCCCCGATGCCACTGAGCAAAAGGCCATGCTCGATTACCTCGGCATTGCAAGCCTCAGCGAGCTTATGGAGAAGGCGCTGCCCGATGCCATTAAGTTCGAGGGCGACAGCAAGCTGCCGGATGCGATAAGTGAGGATGACGCACTAGCGCGACTGCGCGAAATAGGCTCCAACAACCGCATCACACAGAGCTTTATTGGCCTCGGCTACTACGGAACCAGAACCCCGGGAGTCATCAAGCGCAATGTTCTCGAGAATCCAAGCTGGTACACCGCCTACACCCCATATCAACCGGAAATCTCTCAGGGCCGGCTCGAGGCGATTATCAACTTCCAGACCATGGTCACCGACCTGACCGGAATGAAGACTGCCAACGCCTCAATGCTCGATGAATCCACCGCCGTTGTAGAGGCAATGCTGGTCGCAAGACGCAGCGCCGACAGCAAGAGCGATGTCTTCTTTGTTGACAGCGACATGTTCCCCCAGACCAAGCAGCTGCTTGAGCACAGGGCGGAGCCCATGGGTATCGTCATCAAGTATTTCGATGCCGCAAAGCCAGAAGAGCTCGACGAAGAGTGCTTTGGCGCAGTGATTCAGTACCCAGGAGCCTCGGGACGAATCATCGACTTTGACAACCTATTTGCCAAGGTCCACGAGTTTGGCGGTCTTGCTATCGCAGCGGCAGACCTCATGGCACTGACCCTGATCACCCCTCCAGGTGAAAAGGGCGCGGACGTAGTCTGCGGCACCACTCAGCGCTTTGGAGTTCCAATGGGCTTTGGAGGCCCGCACGCAGGCTACCTGGCGGTGCGTGACAAGCTCGAGCGCACCATGCCGGGCAGGCTGGTTGGCGTCTCGGTAGATGCCGAGGGAGCACCTGCCTACAGGCTTACCCTGCAGACCAGAGAGCAGCACATCAGGCGCGAGCGCGCGACCTCCAACATCTGCACCGCACAGGTATTGCTCGCGGTGATGGCAGGAATGTATGCCGTCTACCACGGACCAGAAGACCTAAAGGCAATCGCCAAAGAGATTCACGACAAGGCAACGGCTCTGGCAAAAGTTTTAACCGAGGTTGGCTTTACCCTCCAACACGAGAGTTTCTTTGACACCATCAGGCTCATAAACACTGATGCCGAGAAGTTCTTCGAGGCCGCAAGAGCCAAGGACCTAACAGTTTTGAAGGTGGACTCAGAGACTCTTGGAATCTCAGTAGACGAGAGCACCACCTGGCAGCACCTCGCGGAGCTTGCCAGCGCATTTGGCGCAAGAGCTCCAAAGCCAGAGGATGCCCAGGACAGGCTCAGAAACCACCGCGAGAGTGGCTACCTCGAGCACCCGGTTTTCAACACCCACCACTCCGAGACCGCGATGCTGAGGTATCTAAAGAAGCTCGCAGACTTTGACTACGCGCTGGATAGGGGCATGATCCCGCTGGGTTCCTGCACCATGAAGCTCAACTCGGTAACCGAGATGGAGGCCGTCACCTGGCCAGAGTTTGCCTCACTTCACCCCTTTGCCCCAGCCGAAGACACCCAGGGCTACCTCGAACTAATCGCAGAGCTCACTGGCTGGCTAAGCGACATCACCGGCTACGAGGCAGTCTCGCTGCAGCCAAACGCGGGCAGCCAGGGAGAGCTTGCAGGACTGATGGCCATTCGTGGCTACCACCGTTCAAGAGGCGACTTCCAGAGAAACATTTGCCTAATCCCGTCCTCTGCCCACGGCACCAATGCCGCGAGCGCCGTGCTGGCAGGCATGGAGGTAGTGGTTGTCGGTTGCGATAACGACGGAAACGTCGATGTTCTTGATTTGAAGCAGAAGATTGCCGAGTTCGAGGACACCCTTGCAGCTCTGATGATTACCTACCCCTCCACCCACGGTGTTTACGAAGAGGCCGTAGTTGAGATCTGTGACCTGGTCCACGCAGCCGGTGGTCAGGTCTACATCGACGGAGCTAACACCAACGCGGTTGTTGGCTACGCAAAGTTCGGCGAGTTTGGTGGAGACGTAAGCCACCTAAACCTTCACAAGACCTTCTGCATCCCTCACGGTGGTGGTGGTCCAGGTGTAGGACCAGTGGTTGCAAGGCCTCACCTGGCCCAGTTCCTACCAGGCCACTCCATGGCTCAGGCAGAGCTTCCAAACTACGGACCCGTTTCAGCAGCACCGTTTGGTTCTCCTAGCATCCTGCCAATCTCCTGGGCCTACATCCAGATGATGGGCTCTGGTGGTCTGCAGGATGCGACAGCGGTAGCGGTATTGAGCGCCAACTACGTTGCCAAGAAGCTCTCAGATGCCTACCCACTTCTCTACACCGGCAAGAACGGCCTGATCGCCCACGAGGCAGTGATTGACATTCGTCCGCTGCAAAAGGTGGCCGGCATCTCCAATGATGATGTCGCAAAGAGGCTCGTTGACTATGGCTTCCACGCCCCAACCATGAGCTTCCCAGTAGCGGGAACCCTAATGATTGAACCAACCGAGTCAGAGCCAATGGAGGAACTCGAGAGGTTTATAAGCGCCATGCTCGCAATCAGGGCAGAGGCTCAAAAGGTTCAGGACGGCATCTGGCCTCAGGAGGACAACCCTCTGGTCAACTCCCCTCACACCGCAAGTCACCTAACCGGTGAGTGGACCCACCCCTACAGCCGCGAAGAGGCAGTCTTCCCAACCGACAGCCAGCGCAGAAGCAAGTATTGGCCTCCGGTTCGAAGGATTGATGGCGTGTTTGGTGACCGGAACCTTACATGCACCTGCCCACCCATTGAGAGTTTTGCTCGCTAGCTAAGTGGCACCATGTGCGTGCGTGTACTACTTTTGCCGCAGCAGAATTCGATATGCCGACTCCAGCTCTTCACTTAGGTCGCGATCTGGTCCTGGGCCGGGCACTTTTTCTCGCAAAGTGGAGATTAACTCTCCTGTGAGTGGCGATGGCTTGAGTGGAGCCCTTAGGTCAACCGCTCTTGCTGCAGCTACGAGCTCGATCGAGATAATACGGCGGAGGTTGTCCAGCGCCTTTCGAAGCTTTCGAGCCGCATGCCAACCCATGGAAACATGATCTTCCTGCATCGCGCTCGAGGGAATCGAGTCAACGCTCGCTGGATTTGCCAGGCGCTTGTTCTCCGACACCAATCCAGCTTGAGTGTATTGGGCAATCATCAATCCCGAATCCACACCGGGATCATTAGCCAAGAAAGCGGGAAGCCCTCTGTTACGTGTTACGTCTAGGAACCTGTCGGTTCGACGCTCAGAAATCGATCCGACATCTGCGGCTGCAATCGCCAAGAAGTCCAACACCAGGGCAATTGGAGCGCCATGGAAGTTTCCGTTAGAAGAGACCTCGCCAGATTCCAGAACCACCGGATTGTCAATGATTGCCGCCAGTTCGCGCTCCGCAACCAGTTTTGCGTGTGCGAGGGTGTCGCGAGCCGCACCCGCAACCTGCGGAGCACACCGCAACGAGTAGGCATCCTGAACTACGCCGTCACCGTGTCGATGCGAGGCGACAATCTCGCTTCCCTGGAGCGCTGCGAACATGTTCGCTGCGCTAATTGCTTGCCCGGGGTGTGGTCGAAGACCCTCATGCAATTCGGGCCGAAAGACTTGGTCAGTACCCATTTGCCCCTCAATGCTCATCGCGGCAATAATGTCTCCCTGGTTCAAGATCATTTCGAGATCAGCAATGGCCAGAATCAGCATTCCAAGCATTCCGTCGGTGCCATTGATGAGTGCGAGGCCTTCTTTCTCGCGCAACTCAACCGGCTCGATACCCGCAGTCGCCAACAGTTCGGCAACCGGTCGTTCAACCCCATCAGGGTCGAAAGCCCTGCCCTCTCCCATCACCACCATCGCGCAGTGGGAAAGTGGTGCAAGATCCCCAGAGCAGCCGAGCGAACCAAATTCCAGGACCCTGGGTGTGATTCCGGCATTCAGAATCTGTGCGTAGGTCTGTGCAAGAACTGGCCTGACACCGGTTTGGCCCGAACACATGGTTCTCAGTCTGAGCAGCATCATGGCCCGAACCACCTCGCGCTCGACCGGGTCACCCATGCCGGCTGCGTGGGAGCGGATTAGTGATTTCTGCAGTTGGACACGATCTTCAATCGGAATGTGGCGCTGAGCCAGTGCACCAAAACCGGTCGAGATGCCATAAACAGGCTCATCGGCGGCAGCCAGCGCTTCGATGTGAGCCCGGGTTGCCTCCATCGCCCGCAGTGCGCCTTTGGTGATTTCCACCTTTGCATCGCCCCTGGCAACAGTCTGAACTTCGGCAAAAGTCAGGCCTGAGGTGCCCAGTTCAATTGTCTGCATTTTCTACCTTTCAAAAACCTTCTGGCCGGCAACATAGGTTTGCTCAACCAGCTGAACCCCTGGTCGATAAGCGAGGTGAATGTGATTGGGGGCATCCAAGACCACGAAGTCCGCATCGGACCCGACCGCAAGACTGCCCCTTTTGTTCTGCAGCGCACTCGCCCCTCCGCGGGTCGCGGCCCACAGGGCCTCATCCGGTGAAAGGCCCATCTCCCTCACTGCAATTGAAATACAAAACGGCATTGAGGTCGTGAACGAGCTGCCAGGATTGCAGTCGGTTGCAATTGCGACTGTGATGCCAGCTGCCACCAAGCTGCCGGCATCGGGATATTTGCTCTTTGTTGAAAATTCGGCTCCCGGGACCAGAGTGACCACCGTGTTGGAGCCAGCTAGTGAGTTGATGTCGGCTTCGCTCAGGTTGGTGCAGTGGTCAATTGATGCGCAGCCCAGTTCGACGCCAAGTTGAATACCTCCTTGGTTTCCGAGCTGATTGGAGTGCATTCGCGGCTTCAGCCCGACAGCTATTCCAGCTTCCAGAATCGCCCTGGACTCTTCCAAGCTGAACGCTCCCTGGTCACAGAAAACGTCAATCCACTTTGCATAATCGACTGCGCCTGCGAGCATGGGCCCGATGACCTCGGCGATGTATTGCTCACGTTCAACGCCCTCTGGAATCACGTGGGCACCCAGGAAAGTGACATCCTCGGTGAACTCGCGAGCAATCCGAAGCGAACGAAGCTCAGATTCGGTATCCAGACCGTAGCCACTCTTAATCTCAAAATACGTGATGCCGGAGGCACGAAACTCTTCAACTAAACGCCTGGCATTTGTCCGCAGCTCTTCGTCAGTTGCGGCCCGGGTGTCTCGAACAGTTGTGTTTATGCCTCCCGATTTGTATGGCTGTCCGGCCATGCGATAGGAGAACTCTTCGCTGCGATCACCGGCAAATATAAGGTGCGAGTGCGAGTCAACAAAACCTGGTATCACGGTCTTGCCAGCCAACGAGACCTGCTCATCGGCGGCTGGAGCGGCACTGGTAACACCAACCCAGGAGATTTTGCCGTCCTCAACCAGGAAAGCTCCGTGTTCAATTACCTCCAATTGACCAAAGGCTTCACCGGGCAAGACCAGGGAGGAAGCGTCGCAGTAGAGAGTCTTCACTCGGTGTCCAGCATTGGCACGTGAACATGCTTGGCTTCGGCCACGCTCTTAGCCGCCTCATAGCCTGCATCGCAGTGACGAATCACTCCCATGCCAGGGTCATTGGTAAGGACTCTGCGAAGCTTTTCCCCCGCGAGGTCAGTTCCGTCGGCGACGGAAACCTGCCCTGCGTGGATGGACCTTCCCATGCCAACGCCACCACCATGGTGGATAGAAACCCAACTGGCGCCAGAGGCGATGTTCACCATGGCATTCAGTAGTGGCCAATCGGCAATCGCATCAGAGCCATCGAGCATTGCCTCGGACTCCCGGTAAGGAGAGGCAACACTGCCACAGTCCAGATGGTCGCGGCCAATCACGATTGGTGCCGAAACCTCGCCAGTCTTTACCAGCTGATTGAAGGCATCTCCGGCTCTGTCTCGTTCGCCGTAACCCAACCAGCAGATTCTTGCTGGTAGACCCTGGAACTCGACGCGCTCCTGAGCCATGTTGATCCAACGACGCAGGTGGGTGTTTTCAGGAAAAAGCTCCAAAACAGCCTGGTCGGTACGCCAAATATCCTTCTTGTCACCCGAGAGCGCCACCCACCTGAATGGTCCCTTGCCCTCGCAGAACAGTGGGCGGATGTAAGCCGGAATGAAACCGGGGAACTTGAAGGCATCTTCAAAGCCCCCCTGACGAGCCTCGTCTCTAATCGAGTTTCCATAGTCAAACACCTCGGCACCCTTAGCCATAAAACCAACCATTGCCGCCACATGCTTTGCCATCGACTCTTTGGCACGCTTCGAAAACTCAGCTGGGTTGTGCTCGGCATATTCGCGGGCATCCTCAAGCTCGACACCCTCCGGGATGTAGTAGAAGGGATCGTGAGCACTAGTCTGGTCGGTCACGATATCAATTGGCACATCTCGTCGAAGAAGTTCGTCAAACACTGTTGCCGCATTTCCAACCACGCCAACCGAAAGCGCCTTATTCTCTGCCTTGTAGCGCAGCACCCTCTCAATCGCATCATCAAGATTGTCGGCAATCTCATCTAGATACCTGGTCTCAATGCGCTTTTGAAGACGCGATGGGTCGATGTCGACAATTAGGCAGGTGCCCTCGTTCATGGTGACTGCTAGCGGTTGAGCTCCGCCCATGCCGCCACACCCTCCCGTAAGGGTCAGCGTGCCAGAGAGCGAGCCTCCGAATCGCTTGGCTGCCACCGCTGCAAAGGTCTCGTAGGTCCCCTGCAATATCCCCTGAGTTCCTATGTAG
>Ga0208547_1001480_pt1 | contig 12904 bp, 17 predicted proteins | sample DEB08_DNA_5_FD_185501 | JGI IMG/M metagenome (GOLD analysis project Ga0208547, IMG submission 185501) | Aqueous microbial communities from the Delaware River and Bay under freshwater to marine salinity gradient to study organic matter... | ecosystem: Environmental > Aquatic > Marine > Coastal ...
TGGAGAAGGTTCGACTCTTTCTTTACCAGACAGGCTTAACAAAACTGTAGACTTCTCTCCAAGAGAATTTCCCCTAGTAGACGCTTCTCTCAAAACTGGAATTTACAAACAAAATTGGGGTAAGGGTTGTGAACCTTACTTGCATGACTTTGCATCTCCGTCCGTTTCCATTCATTTCAATGCAATAAAGCTGCAAGAGTATATGGAAACTCGTATTGCAAGTATCTATCCTAGAACAACTATTAAAAGAATGAACGTGGATGCATCTAATATTGATGCAGACTTTGTTTTAGATGCATCTGGAAAGCCAGACAGCTATGAAGACTTTGCAATGTCACCTTACATACCTGTCAATTCTGTGTATGTGACACAATGTTATTGGGACTTCCCTAGATTCAATTATACGCTGACTATTGCTAGGCCGTATGGTTGGGTGTTCGGTATTCCACTACAGAATAGATGTTCTATTGGGTATATGTATAATAAAGATATAAATACCTTAGAAGAAGTACAGGAAGATGTTAAGCATATTTTTGAACAGTACAACTTGACGCCCAGTATGGATACTAATGCTTTCTCGTTTAAGAATTACAAAAGACTTGAACAATTCAGAGGAAATACTGTATACAATGGTAATGCGTCGTTCTTTTTAGAACCACTTGAAGCTACATCCTTTGGGAACGCAGATGCTATAAATACTCAAGCATACTCTTATTGGTTCAATGGAACAGACAAGCGAGAAATGGAAACGCACTACCAATCGCTTATAGATTCAACTGAGCAAATCATAATGATGCATTATTGGGCAGGGTCTGATTTTACTACAGACTTTTGGGAATACGCAGAAGAACGAGGAAGAAAATGCATAGAAAATGCAAGTCCAAGTTTTCATGCTATTATCAACAATCGTAATTCTGATAGGACTCCTGAGTTAGATGCTTTGCTGTATAGTTGGTGTGTGCGTTCTTGGCAGCAGAATATAATAGGGTTAGGGCTAGGTAGGACACAATGAGTAAAAAAATAGTATTTACATTTGGACGGATGAACCCACCAACTATTGGTCATGAAAAGCTGGCGAACAAAATTAAGTCAGTAGCAAAGCGAGAAAAAGCAGATGCTAGAATCTATCTCTCCCATACACAGAACCCAACTAAAGACCCGCTATCATACCAGCAGAAACTTTCTTTCGCAAAGAAAGCATTTGGAATCGCACACAAATCAAATGCGAAGCAAATCTTCCAAATCCTTAAAGAAATATACGCGGATAAGTACACCGACATCATTATGGTCGTTGGAAGTGATCGCGTAACCGAATTCAAAACACTCTTAAACAAGTATAACGGTAAAGGTGACTACGAATTTGATAGCATCGAAGTCGTTTCCGCTGGCCAGCGTGATCCTGACGCAAAGGGTGTTGAAGGAATGTCTGGTACTAAACTTAGAGCGATTGCAAAAGATGGTGACTTTGATACCTTCAAACAAGCTGCTGCATCTAAACTCTCTGATAGAGATAAGAAGCGCATGATGGATATGGTTGCTAAAGCACTGAAAGAAGAAATTGAAGAGATTGAATGGACTGACGAAGACAGTTCTCTATACGAAGAACTACAACTAATCGAGTCTGTATACGAAGCACTTACACCACAGCAGAGACGTAAGAAAGCAATGATTATGAAGCGTCTTGCTCCTAAACTTGCAAGACAGCGTAAGATCAAAGCAAAGCAAAAAGCTGGTGGTGAGAAGCTACAGCAGAGATCAAAAAAAGCTGCGATTCAACTAGTAAGAAAGCGTATTGCTGGTGAGAAGGGTAAATCATATAAAGATTTGTCTCCTTCTGCTAAACAAGCTATTGATCAAAGAGTTGCAAAGCAATCTAGTATGGTTTCTAAGATCGCTAAGAGATTGTTACCTAGCATCAAGAAAAAAGAGATGGATAGAGTGAAGAAGGCGCGTGGAGCGAAAGAAGAATCATTTGATGCGTTGATTGAGACTGCTCTCCTTGAAGCACCGAAGACTAGACAAGACTCTGATATTAAAGACAGGGAAGGTACACAACCAGCAAAGTATTATGCTGGTGATATGTCCAAGTCTACCAAAGAGAAGAGAGCAGCACACTTTGCAAAGAAGAAGTCTGGACCCGCTCCAGGCGATGCTGACGCTAAGACAAAAGAGTCTGAGTACACCAAGAAGTACAAGCAGATGTACGGTGAAGAGAATCTTGATGAGAAGATTGAAGGACTAGCAAAGAAGTCTGAGAAGTCTGGTATCTCATATGGCATTCTTAAGAAAGTCTATGACAGAGGTATGGCTGCTTGGAAGACAGGACATCGGCCCGGAACCACACCACAACAGTGGGCTTTTGCACGAGTAAACTCTTTCATCACGGGCGGTAAGACACGCACAACTGCTGATAAAGACTTATGGTCAAAGCATCGTGGTAAGTCTGAAGCGGTGTCACCCGCACAGCAAGCAGCTATCGCTATCTCAAAGAAAGAGAAAGCTGGTAAGCCTGGCTATGACAAAGAGGGTAAGAAACTCAAAGAAGCGTTTGATCTTGGTAGTAACGAACACGCTGAACATACAAAAGAGATGACGCCAGGTCAGACAGAACTACAAGCGATGACTGTCAAGGATAAGAAGTTACCTAACCTTAGAATCGCTAAAGGTAAATCAGCAGAGATTGCTAGAGCATCCGCTGCAAGAAGTGCTGCAAGAAAAGCTAGAAAGAGCAGCACTAATCTATCATCCGCATACAATGTCGATGATGATTTTGGGGGTAAGCCAGCTAAGAAGTTTAAGGACTTTAAAAAAAAGAGTCCAGTAAATGAAGCAATTCAGTATCACCTAGACACGGGTGTACCGTTTGCTGATAATATCTTTCGTCATGATTCACCATCGTTCTATAGCTTTTTTCAAGAAGCAAGAGTGAGATGGAGAAGTGGTGAACTAGAACCTGATGCTACAGACAAGCAAATACTGATGACTGACATCGGTATGTTTGGAATCTATGAAGGTAAGGAAGTTCCTCTCGACTGTCCCTTGATGGAAGAAGAGAAAGAACTGAACGTACCGAAGCGTGGTGGTTCTAAAAAGTTTTATGTCTATGTGAAGAATGACAAGGGTAATGTGATTAAGGTTTCATTTGGTGATACCACTGGATTGAAAGCTAAGATCAATGACAGAGAAGCTGCAAGAAACTTTGCAAGTCGTCACCAATGTGATACCAAGAACGACAAAACAAAGCCTGGCTACTGGGCTTGTCGTCTACCTTGGTTTGCTAAGTCACTAGGCCTTGAAGGTGGAGGGAAGTACTTTTGGTAAAACCATATAGAGACACTATCGTTTCTGAGGATGTCTTTATTAGAGAGTTCGATGCAGCACTTGATAGTGACGAACTTGTATGGCACAGAGACGAAAACAACAGACACTTTGCAGTGCTAGATGGAGAAGACTGGTGGTTTCAAGAAGATGATAAGATGCCCGTCGAATTGCAAAAAGGTAAGATTTATGAAATCGAGAAGGGTGAATATCATAGACTTCTCAAAGGAACAGAAGCAACAGATTTAAAAATAAAGATATGGGAAGAGTAAAATGTCACTAGAAAGCACAATCAGATCAGTGATGACTGAATCAAAAGAAGAGATACAAGAGGACGAATATCAGCGACTCGACGTGATGCAGTCGAAGTTGCGGAAGATGATTGATGCTTATCGTCAAGACAAACTTCCTAAGAATAAGGTTCGTGAGTTTGAGATGCTTCAGAAAGAAGTAAAGAAACTTATGGCCAAGCTGTATTACACAAAAGAAGAAGTCGAATGTGACTGTGACTGTGGCGAGTCTCCATGCAAAGAGTGTGGAGTGGATCATCACAACATGAAAGAGGAGGCGGATATGGATGAAGGTCGTATGAAAGAACTTCATATGATGATCGACAAGGGTATGTCAGCAGAGCAAATTGCTAAGAAGATGAAACTTGATGTGAAGACTATCAAAGCACTTATGCCGGAAGAAGTTGAAGCAGATGACGCTCTTGACAATCTAATTGAAGAAGCACTTGTCGAAGAAGTTGAAGAAGTAGAAGAGCATACTCACTACAAGATGGACAACTTTGGTAACTCTGTAAGTCTTCTTGATGCAGTCAATGCTGTTCTCTCTGGTAAGGTAAAGAGAGAGAATATTCCAGAAGAGATTTTGGATGATGATGTTGCAGACTTTATCGGTGCTGCATCAAAGGCCGCACAAGCTGGTAAGAAGACATTCAAGTTTGGTGACAAAGAATATCCTGTGACCATCAAGAAGGATACTGCTAAAAAGGTAGCATCCAAGATGGAAGAAAAGGATAGCGAAGATAAGAAAATGAAGGATAAAAAGGATGAGAAGATGGGTAAGAAAGAGCCTATCGAAATTGATCCTGCTATCAAAGAAGATGCTGAAAAGATGACCGACGCTCAAATGAAGAAGCGTGAGGAGATCGTTAAAGAACTTAAGAAAAAAGAAGATGAGTTCAAAGAGCGTTATGGTGATAAGTATCAAGACGTGATGTACGCTACTGCAACTAAGATGGCCATGAAGAGCGTAGACGAAATCTTTGGACTAGGTAAAAAGAAAAAGCCTAGCGGTTCTAAACCAGCACCAAAGAAAAGACCAGCACAAAAGAAGAAGTCTGGTGTTAGTGTAAGTCAAGCAGCTACAGGCACAAATCTAGGATTTTAATTAATGAAAATTTATTGCGATATGGATATGGTTCTCTGTGACTTTCTCAAAGGTGCTGAGAAGGTTGCAGGAGAACCCTTTCCAGAGAAAAATGGAAAGTATTCCAAAGATGAAAAGAAAGCTATGATTGCTGCTACCAAGGGATTTTGGGATAACCTTGAATGGGCCCCCGGCGGTAGAGAATTGTGGAACTACTTGACTAGCATCAAAGGTGCTGATGTAGAGATACTATCTGCATACGCATCATGGGACCCATCTTGTAAAAGAGGTAAAAGAGTTTGGATTGCTAAGAATCTAAAACCAAAGCCTAACAAGATTCATTTGGTCCGTAGAGAAGACAAACAGAATTACGCGGATGCAGATAGCATTCTCGTTGATGATCATGGTAAGAACACGAGTGAATTTAAAAGGGCTGGCGGGCAGGCTGTCACGCATATAAATACTAGGAAGACAATATCCGAATTAAAACGGATACTCAAGTAAGACAAGGAGAAATAAAATGTCACTTTGGGGAATGAATGACGGAAAGACCGTTGCTGGCACCGTAACAGTTACTGCCGCAAACAGCACAGTGGTCGGAGCCGGAACAACTTTCACTAACTTTGCAGTTGGTGATTTCATGAACGTAGGTAAAAACGACTACGTTATTACTGCTATCGCTAATGCAACTGTAATGACAGTTGTTGCTGGTGAAACTGGTGGTACACTTATAGGCGCACAATCAAACGCTACTTACACTATTCAAGAGAAGCCTAAGTCGGTTGCTTTTGCATCAGTTGGTCTAGACGCGGACAACGTATATGGTGTATCAACAGGTGAAATGGCGTATGCTAACTCTGGTGCAACAGAAGCAGATAACGTAACACACGCTGGTTGGACACTAAGAACAGAAGGTTCTGGTGGTCGTGCAGGTCGTGTATTTTACGAAACTCTTGTAGCAGCATCATCCATCACTGGTGATGGTGGTGACGATAGCAAGCTACCAGAATAAGTTTCTTATTGATTAGGAGTAGAAAATGGCAGACAAGAAGGTAAGCGCATTAACGGCCATCACAGATATGTCATCTGATGACTTGATGTTGGTTGTAAATGATCCTTCTGGCACACCAGCCAGTAGGAAGATAACACACGCAAACTTCTTTGCGAATGTGCATACGGTTTCGGATTTCACATCTAATGTTACTATCAGTAGCACTAAACTAACCGTGTCTGCCAATACTACTCTTAGTGGAAGACTAATAAACGGTAGTAATACTATCATTGGAAGCAATGGTAAAATCCATGCTAACAATGCTATAACAGATAATACTATTACTCCTGCGATGTTAAGTGGTGCAGCTACTGGTGTGGCCAATTCATACTTGACAGCAAACTATGTTGCTAATACTACTTATCAAACATTTCTTACTGCTACAAATGCTACTCTAGTTAATAAAGCCGACAAAGGAGTGACAACACCACAGGTGTTTCAATCTAATGTTGTTATAGATTCTGCAAATAGTAGTGTTATAACAAGTGGTGTGCATATCTCTAATGGTAGTATCTCAATGTATACTGCTACAGGTGCGCCATCATATATTGATCTGTACTGCGAAACTAACAACGCACACAGAGTGAGACTGCAAGCGCCGGGACATGCGTTCTATACTGGTAACATTGTTACAACTCTACCAACTAAGTCTGGTAATGTTGCAACGACTAACAGTGAAACATTTACTGGAACTACATCAGCAGAAAACTTGACGGTGAATGGCGTATTCAAAATCGCAACTAAGACTGCTGATTTCTCAACATCGAATGCTGCAACTGAAAGTGTAACAGCAGGGTCCATTTACTATAGTAATACATATTTGTATGTTGTTACTGATAGCAACACAATCAAGAGGATCACGTTGAGTACATATTAATGTTTGAAAATTTGAATGATGAAAATTATATGTTATTTGCAGCAAAATATTATGAAAACGCACACTGTACTGATTTACTAGAATTTCATGATGACTTGAAAAGAATAAGATATATTAAAAGACTTTTTAAGAAGTATGAGCAAACAGGTGAACTGAAGGATAGACTTATATTCAATCATCTGATCGTTTTATATAATGTATTTGAACATAGAGCATCGACTAGAATGCTCTGCTTCAAGTTGCACGATCAGCTTCAGTATCTAAAACCTTTTCTAATGTTCTTGAATTATTGGAGAACAGATATTGGTTTGGTTGATAATAAGAAAATTATAGACACAGACATATCCCTTGATGAAGGTATTGTCAAACTATTAAGAGATTTAAATGGCCAGTAAGTTTGGGGACCTATTATTAGCGTACAATTTTATCAAGAGGTTGATTACACCTTTTGATGAAACTGATGCGTTTAAACTAGGTATTATCGATGAGCGGGGTAAGAAGATCAAAGACCCTAAGACGAAAGAAGAGGAACTATCATTCTCTACTTTCAACAAACTTATCTTCAATATCAAAAAGATCATCGAAAGACTTCCCGGCGGTAAATCAAAACTTGCATCATATGGTGCTGCGCTATTCTTGATTAAAGAACATGCAAACCCCAAAGAAGAATACACAGACGAAGAAATCATGCAAGCGTTGGAGGAGAATATGGACTACCTTGCAAAACATGATCCAAAGACATTTAAGAATCTTTTTGAAGATGCGCCAGCAACTTCAACTGCTGGTGTAGCGGGAACTGGTGATGACTCATCTGTAGTTCCTGTAAAAAAGAAGAAGAAGATCGAAAAAGACGGCCGTAAGAAAGAGATGAGACAGTATCTTAAAGCATATCTTGAGCGTAGAGAAAAGCGTCAAGAACTTGTAAAGAGAAACGAGATGCGTAAACGTATGGGGTTGTAAGATGGCACAGTACCGTATTGATTCAAACCAATTTCTAGCTGACGGCACCACCATATATGAAGTTGTGATGCTGGCCGATCAAGATGGTAACATCATCAACTCATTTGGTGCTGCCTCCAACATTATCATATCTGCTGGTGATCTAGCAGGATATGCTGGTGTTGTTAAGTTTGGTGCAGTATATGGTACGGATTCCGCAAATATGTCTACAATCTGGTCCGCCGCTGATACTACCGCAACAATAGAATATGATTGGACTTGGTCCGCTGGTGTGTTGACAGTTGTATCAAGTCAAGGCGCTGATACTTCAACAATGGTAGTTGAAGGACTGGATGCTTCTTACAACGAAGTATCAGAGACATTTACTCTCACGGGTACATCACCAACAGCCGCAGGATCGCAGACATTTGCAAGAGTACATCGTGCTTATATGACTGGAACTGCAACTAATGTAGGTAAGATTTCAATCAAGCAAGGTACTACAATTGTAGGAGAAATTCCAGCCGACATGGGTCAGTCTCTTACAACAAACTTTACAGTGCCAGCAGGAAAGACTGCATATCTGTTAAGTATGCAAGCAGGCGCTAGTAAGAATCAGGTAGCAGATATATTTTTCTTTCAGAGGCCTTTCGGTGGTGCATTCAGAGTTGCTGGAACATTCTCATTGAATCAAACAAACCAAACCGCAGATTTTTCTGTTCCGATCAAACTCACTGAAAAGACTGATGTTGAGATGAAGGTTCGCGGATCATCAAATGCTACAATTAGTGCAGACTACACTCTAGTATTAGTGGATAACCCATCATGATACTAAAAGAAAAAACAATCACTCGTTCAGACTTGGCGCAAATAGAAAAGTATGCTGACAAGCTGTTCGCAAAGGTAGGTATCGATGTCGAGTTTACTCGGCATTTTCTTGATCGTGTAAACGACGAGAGAAATAAAAGACAAATTACAACTGCTGAACTGACTCGTCTTTTCAAGCAAATGTTTAAGAAGCATGGTAAACCGATTGCTAAACTTGGGCCAGACGCAGAAGCAGTAATGAAGGATATGCAAACTGATGTTAACATGCCGTTCGTGTTAAAGTGGGACGGTAAAGAACTTGACTTGGTTGCAAAGACTGTGATGAGAAAGAAGGACTTCAAGACAACTAATAAAACATTCGCTGTCGAAGAAGCGAGAGTTGCTTTGAAGAACGATTTCGATAAGCAAGGAAAGAAAACATTCAAGGAGTTTACAGATGTTAAATTGGATCAAAAACAGAGTATCAGAGAGAACATCTTGGGATGGCGCAGCACTCATCGCACTTGGGTTTCTCGTTCTGTTCATGGCCCCTCTCGCTAAGATAGCTGCTGGCGCTGCAATCATCTATGGTGCATGGACTATTTGGAAGTCTGATTAATGAATATGAGTCAAACCACCGTTGTTGTAGATCAAGAACCAGAAGAATATCCAGAAGCGGATATTGTTATTGAGGATGGTGCGTTTGACGGTTTTGCTGGTAAGACAATAAACATCACTGAGAACACAGAGTCTATGGGTGATGTACAAGCAGGGATTGAATTCATTTACCACATGCGTGAACACTTGGTAGATGTGGGTGTTGCTACAGTATACTTGATATCAGTCTATGCATTGGTTCTATGGATTAAAAAGAAACTGTCATGATTAAGCTGTATGGAATAATTCTTTTGGTTGCGATATTAGGTGGTGTCGGATATGGTGTGAAATACTATTACGACACTACGCAAGCTACTATCGCTACCCTACGAGAGAATAATGCACAACTTGAAGTTGCTGTAAATACTGCTAATGAAAGTCTCAATGTTATGAAAGCAGATATCGAAAAGATGTCTGAATTGAATAGCAAACTGCAAAATGATTTACAAGAAGCAGAAGAGTATGGAGACGATCTAAGAAATAAACTTAGAGAAATGGACTTGGTTGCAGATGCTATCAGGGATTCAGAAGATTTGGAAGGGAGAATGAACGGTGCTACAGCGAACATATGGCGCGACATTGAACGTGATACTGGCGGGGATGGTGGTAAGCCTCTTCCTAGTTGGTTGCGGATTCCGTCCGCCGGAGCCGGAGATCAAGGTAGTAACGAAGGTGGAGAAGACGGTAGTTCCAGTAGTGGAACGTCCGAAGCCGGTCAATCTAATTGACACTAGAATATACGTCGTAAACAAAGATAACTTTGAATCGTTTAGAGAAGAATTTATAGCATTGAATGGTGATCTAGCATTTGTTGCTCTAAGCATTCGTGATTATGAAAACCTCGCATTGAACGTCGCAGAACTAAGACGTTACATAAATCAACAAACTAAAATCATCCTTTATTATGAAAAAGCCGTGACTGATGATGACGGAGAACAGGATGAGTCTTCAAGTAGCACAAAGAATGGCCCAAGCGAGTAACATCGCATACAAAGATAATGAAAGGATGGATTGGATACGATTAGGATATGGTTCATCAAAATTCATTGACATTGACGGCGCACAGTGTTATGGGGTATGGAATCATGAGGAGTTTGTCTTGTGCTTCAGAGGAACAGAGCCTTCAGAGATTGGTGATATCCTTGCTGATTTAAATGCTATCCCTAAAGGTGCAATGACACACGGTTTAGTACACTCAGGATTCATGGGAGAACTAGACAAGGTATGGGATGATATTTTAGAACTTCAGAAAGAACATGAAGGAAAAGATTTCTATATCACAGGACATTCGCTTGGTGCTGCAATGGCCACAATAGCGACTTCAAGATTTGAAGAGTTCACACAGGTTAAAGGACTTTATACTTTTGGTTCACCTAGAGCGGGAACACGGAAGTTTATCAAAAACATCGTAACACCACATTATCGTTTTGTAAACAATAATGACATTGTAACATCTGTACCAATGTGGGTTATGTTTTACCGTCATCATGGAGACTTGACATATATTAACCATTATGGTAATATACGCAAAATGACTTTATGGCAGCGAGTGAAAGATAAGCTGAGAGGACGTTGGAGAGCATTACAAAAACGCCAACCTTTTGATGGTGCATACGATCATTCTATGGGCCACTATGTTAAATACGTTCTTAAAAACTTTGAAGAAGATAAATAAATGTTAGAATTGATCGACAGACTTTTGAGCGATACGTTATGGATTTACACAGCGATACTAGGTTCCCTTTTTGGTGCAGCATTTCTTGCTTACTTTAAAGACACTCATGCTGGAATCTGGTGTTACGGAAAGTTTGATCGGTTTCTAGACTACCTCGTTGAGAGGTGGGGCTGGACTTGGTTTAGACAACCAGAAGATGCATGGAGAAAGAAGTATCCCCATGTCACAAAGAAGATAGACGAATTGGAACAACGCATTGCGAATCTAGAGAAGTAAGATGGAAGATCAGGTACTTTTTGATTACATAAACGACCTTAGAAAAGAGTCAAAGCAGGAGCATGAATTGCTGCATAAGAGAGTATCCGATATGAAGGATGAACTTCTATTGGAGATGAAAGAGATTCGTAAAGAACAAGCGGCCGTGAATAAACGCATGGACGAAAGAGTCACTAAGCTAGAAAAGTGGAAGTGGTCAATGGTTGGCGGCGCTATTGTTCTTGGTTTTGTTTTATCTGGCGGTATCGAAAGAATCGGCAATCTTTTGTCTTGACATCGTAAGACTTTTCCCATATAATCATCTACATTATGAGCAACTATATTGATCTAAAATACCTGAACATCTTGTCAGGTCAACTTTCGCAGTTCAAGCGAAAGGATAATAACCTATTCAACTTTCGCTGTCCCTTCTGTGGGGATAGCGATACGAACAAACTCAAAGCAAGAGGCTATGTGTTTCTTGTTGAGGGTGCGTATTTGTACAAGTGTCATAACTGTGGTATCAGCACAAACATCGACAAACTGATAGCACATGTGAATGTGCAGCTACACAAAGAATATCGCACAGAGCGGTTCGTAAACCCGGCTAGGAAGCCCGTGGAACGCAACAAGGGTAAAACTGGAGTACAGTTCACGAGTAGAAAATATCACACAAATACGCCCTTAAAAACGCTTAAGAAGATATCACAGTTGGATCACGATCATCCAGCTAAACTGTATGTAGAAAGACGGAAGATACCCAAGGAGCGTCATCGCAAATTGTTCTTTGCACCCAAGTTCTCTAAGTGGGTTAATAGTATCATACCAAATAAGCTGAACCAGAAGTATGATGAACCTAGACTTGTCATTCCATTCTTTGATGAATCAGAAAGACTGATAGGATTCCAAGGACGCGCATTTGGTAAAAGTGCAATCAAGTACATCACCATTATGCTAGATGATGATGCGATTAAGGTGTATGGCCTAGATGATGTTGTGAAGACAAAACGAGTGTATATCACCGAAGGACCTATCGACAGCATGTTCCTACCAAACAGTCTAGCGATGGCTGGTTCTGATATGAAGTCTATGCATCTACCAGATGTGGTATACATATATGATAATGAACCTAGAAGTAGTGAAATCATCAAGAAGATGGAAAAAAATATTTCTGCTGGTTCCTCTGTATGTGTCTGGCCGAGTTTTTTGAAAGAAAAAGATATTAATGATATGATACTAGCTGGTTATGACGTTTCGGAGATTTTAGGAATTATAAATGATAACACATTTGAAAATCTGAGAGCAAAAGTGAAACTCGCAGAGTGGAGAAAAGTATGAACGTAACTTTGATTGATAGTATGGGAACAGACTTGAGTGTTGTAAATGCAGCACGAGTATCTTTCGCAAAAGAACACAAGGAGTTCAACTCAGATAAAGATGAAAGACTGATTCGGTTTCTTGCTGAACACAACCACTGGAGTCCATTTGGACACGCTTCATTGCAGTTCCATATCAAAGCACCAGTTTTCGTTGCTAGACAACTTGTCAAGCATCAGGTGGGTTTGGTTTGGAACGAGGTCAGTCGTAGATACGTTGATGATGATCCAGAATTTTACATTCCAAAGGAATGGCGTCTGAAAGCAGAGGACAAAAAACAAGGTAGCAGTGAAGAGACTATTGAATATGATATTCAGTCTACCATGATGTACTGTAAAGAGACATACAACAATCTATTGAAAAGTAACATAGCGCCAGAGATGGCCAGAATGGTTCTACCTCAAAATATGATGACAGAGTGGTATTGGAGTGGAACCCTTTTTGCGTTTGCACGAGTATGCAACCTCAGATGTAAAGAGGACACGCAAGCAGAAACAAGGATTATAGCGAATCAAATAAGCGAAGAAGCAAAACAGAAATTTCCAATTTCGTGGAAATATTTAACGGAGATGAA
>Ga0208547_1001493_pt1 | contig 12855 bp, 16 predicted proteins | sample DEB08_DNA_5_FD_185501 | JGI IMG/M metagenome (GOLD analysis project Ga0208547, IMG submission 185501) | Aqueous microbial communities from the Delaware River and Bay under freshwater to marine salinity gradient to study organic matter... | ecosystem: Environmental > Aquatic > Marine > Coastal ...
CTTGTACAGTTCCAACTTTATAGTTGGCAAAAAAGACTGCATCGCTATGTTCTACTAATAAGTCAGCAGCTTTACGATGTAGTTTGATTTCATGTCGATCATGTGGATCATTAGATGGGTCTTCATACCTGCGAATCTGATTGTGTGCAATCTGTATTACAGTCATGGACTTCTCATCTCTAAGTCTGTTAAGAATTTCAACATACTCTTTCCACTTGTCAAGAGCTGCAACATAGCCTTTACCATAAGCAGGTGTATCTATTTGCGCCCAACCATTTTCTTTACATACATGATCCCATAGCAAGGTTTCTAACCAGTCTAGTGAATCAATACAAGCAACACGAAATTCGTGATCTTCTGTAAGCAAAGAGGTTAGATTGTTCATAAACTCTTCATAGCTTTTAGCTACTGGAAAGTGATCGCACTCAATCTTTCCGATACCATCTTCAGATTGAATAATAATCACTCCCTCAGAATTTGACCAAGTGCTATCTACTGGATATGCCAGCTTTGGATCGTCTGCTTGTTTGCCTTCTACCCATTGGTCATATGTAACATTGTTAGCAATTACATTGCCTTCAGAGTCACGAACAATTGATTTACCCATACCCGCAGCAAACGATGTTTTACCAATACCACCTGGACCATAGATAACTAGGCGTGGTGGTTTGATCTTACCTTTCTTTTGTATTGCAGCTAAACTCATTTGACCACCTCAACTTTTTTATTATTGCTTTCCAATGCTTCATCTAATTGCGCAGCAAGATTATTGGAATCTCTCTCAAGACTTCTTAAATCTTGTGTTAAATGTATGGCTTGCTGATACAACTCAGAGTTTCTTTTATATTGTATTGAACGATTTACACTTGATAATTCGTTTGCCAAGGGCATGGTTTTTTCATCTAAATCAGATTCAAAAACCTCTTTGCTTGAACCATCTTCTCTATTAATAGTAAAGATAGGTTCTTTTTTTTCTTCAGTCATATTTCTCTCCTAAAGTATTTTTATATTCATCACAATCTGCTTTAGCATTACAGAATCTGCAATGATCTCCCGCAACAAATCGTGGGTTTTCTTCGTCACAAGCATCAGTAGCTTGTTTCAAATCGTTGTAGCCCCAATCAACCAGATTGGTAGCTGAAATCTCATATGTTCTTATAGGGCCATCTTTATGCCAACCGCGTGGTTGTACAATGGTCAGCTCCATGGTGGTATTCTCATCCCCATACCGCGCGAGCGCACCCAGTCCATAAATCATTAACTGCTTATTTCTTTCGACATCTACACCCCACTTACCAGACTTTAAATCTATAACTGCAATGCGATCTTCACCAATTAATATTGTGTCAGCAGTTCCAAAACACTTTGTGGATATCTCATCCATAAAAACTTTTTCTTCTATCAACATCTTGGCGTTAAGCTCTTCTTTTCTTTTATGTATGTACTCTACATAGGTTTCCGCGCACGCAATCATATCCTCATCAACTTCTATCTCGAAGTCCTCAACCACTTGAACTTTACCTAACCAATAGTCACGCAACGTCATGTCCTTGAGTCTGCCTTTTAATAACATCTCGCACATCTCATGGATGAGTGTTCCTGTAGCCGCAGGTATGCCTACCTTATATTCTGCTGAATAGTTTAGGTACGCGCTCGCTGGGCATTTAAACCAGCGATCTGAGGATGAGGGGCTAAATATTGCGTGAGCCATTGGAAATGTATGAGCTTTCTTCTAATTCCTTAATCTCTGTTAGATCATAAAGAATTTTACCGCCAATCTTATAATAGTTAGGGCCTCCGCCTTTACGCCTTAAATTTGATAGCGCGTGTGGATTTTTGCCCCACCTTTTAGCTAGTTGCTTAGTGTCTATAAAGACTCTATCGGTGTCTGTCATTTCCTAATACTCCCTTTTTGTATTTGAATGTTGTTAAATTTACACTAAAGTTATATGATATGCAAATATATTTATAAAAAAGGAGAAGAATATGAGTATAGATGATGCAACACCAGAGGAATGGGATCAAGCAATTGATATGCTTGCGATCAATAACCAGGTAGGTGGACAACATTATAAAGGCAATGGCATACAACCCATTGAGTATATTTACGCAAATGGTTTGTCATGGTCGATGGGTAATGTGTTGAAACTTATTACCAGAGATAAGGTTAATAAGGTTGAAGACTTACTTAAAGCCAAGCATTACATTGACCTTGAACTACAACTTGTACATGGTGTAGACGGAGAGGGTAATAAAATAGGCCCATATACCAAAGAGGTAAAGGTCTAGGAGTAAAGCAATGAACTTGTTTGATTTTGAAGACCCAGTTCTAAATGAAAGGAACAACAATACGCCTGTTTATATAAACAGATACATTGCGCGTTCTTTGATAGATATAGCTGGGTTGGAAAAAAAAGATCCTCAAGCATTAGCGGAGTATTTCCTACAAGTAGGAATAAACTCCGTTAAGCATTATAAGGATCAAGAAGTTAAATTTGATATTGAGAATCTTTAATTAAGATTTTTTAATATATCTTTGATGTTTTTGATAGCATCATTGTTCTTCATGTGTTCATCGTTGATGGTTAGTTGAGCTTGGTCTAAAGGTTTAGAAAACACCACATTCCTGTGGGTTACAGAAACAAAAGCAAATACATCTATCTCATTATCTTTATATTTTCTGTGTGCAACTCTTTGACCTTTGCGCATATCAAACCGCCAGTTGCCTCTATGTTCTTCTATCTTAGATTGGGTTTTGACCTGGCATTTATACAGCTTTAGGTCGTGTTCAAAGATGATGTCTGCGGATGCGTTGTGTGGAACGATGGTTACTGTGTCAGAAACTTGAGAGAGTATTGCTGCTGTGAGATATTCACCAAAACGACCAACTCGTTCTGTTGCAAGGGGCATGGGTTATTGCGGTGGTGAAGATTCCTGTACTTGTTCTGTAACTAATGGAACTGCTGGCTGTACTGCTATTGCGCTTGCTGGAACATCTGGTAATTGTGGAATTGAATCTAAGAATCTTTTTACTAACTCTGCTTTTCTTTCTTTGCCAGCTTTACCAATATCTTTTAATAATCCTCTATTAAATGGTTGTGATAAAAATTGATTTAATAAACGCAAGAAACCAAAGCCTGCAAAAGCTCCAACCCCACCACCTGCGCTGATTCCTGTTGTACCAATTAACGCTGTTGGCCCTAATGATTGAGCAGATCTCAATAATCCTGATCTTAAAATAAATGTATTTACATCTGGTAAAGCTTCAGGAAATTGTTTTAAAACATCTAAAAACTCAAAAAGATTATCTGCATTAGTGTATCTATAATCTTTTAATAATTCTTGTGTGGCTGCATATCTTTTGCTTTTTAAATTATCAAAACCTAATTCATTGTAAAGCTTACCAAAATCTCTTTTTTCAGTTTTTAAATATTTAGTAAAAATATCATCAAGATAATTTCCAGCCAATTCATTAACCTGTCTCACACCAATAAGATTTTTTAATTCTTTAACTGCTTCTGGTGATTTTGCATCACCAAATGTTTTGTAATACAAATCTTCTACTCTTTGTGATGGCGGTCTTCCAACACCAGGTCTTAATGCGCCTCTTCCTAATGCTTTTTGGAACTCTTTACCTGTTTTTCCTTCAACAACTGACATATATTCTTTAAACAATCTATCTCCAGCCGCCATAAGTCTTCCCGCTCTATCGTTTGGATTTCTTAAGTCTTGTTTTAGTGTGTCTTGTAATGCTGTTACAGCCTTATAAGCATACTGATTTTTTGCCTCACCTTTAGCTGGATCATATTTTTTAGATAAATCTCTTAACTTATCGTCTAACGATTTTATGTCGTCAAAAGATAATTTTGGCTGAACTTGTTGTACGCCTCTTCTTGTCATAGCAAAATCTGATCTAAATACTCTTAGTTCTCCCAAAAGATCTAAAAGCTCTTGTGGTGCTTCTTCAAATCTTCTTCTTGGATAAACTCTGCTTGCGGTTTTTGCAAGATTAGACATATCAAAATATTTACCTTTTGCTTTATTAAGTTGCTCTGCTTGTCTATAAACAGATTTATATGTATTTCTCCAATCATTAAAAGACTTTAAACCAAATTCTTGTATCATTTTTGATCTTTCTGTTTCTGTCATTGGTTTTAATTTAGCTGCTGGAGATATTCTTTTACTTAAAGCTTTATCAACCTGCTCAAATGTTGTAGCCAATTGTTTTTGTCCTGGTGTACCAGCTAAAGGCATACGACTGGTTAAGTTATAAACACCACGAACAAAAGGAGATGTGCTTGCTTGACCTAAAGAAAGATCAATACCTTCTTTGGCTAATACTTCTGCTTGTTTTGAAGCCTCGTCAGTAATTCCAATTTGTTGTTCTAAAAAACTCCTTGTTCTTTCTGGGTCTGGAGATTTTTTAATAGCTTCTTTTTTAGCTGTTTTGAATCTGTCAACAACTTTAGATACTACTGGTTTTAATGCTTTACCAGCAATAGGAACTGCTGTTGTAAGGGCCGCATCTACTGCGCCTACTGTAACTGCATCTTTAACTCTTTCTCTTGCGCTAGGAGCTGGCATATTTGGAGCTAACAAATCACCAAGAAAGTCTGCTGCTAATGATCCGCTGCCTGCGCCTATCCCCGCGCCTGCGCCTGCTCCACCAATAATACCTGCTGGGCCTAATGGTATGCCAGCTACACCACCAGCTATTGCTCCTGCTGTGCCACCTAGAACTTCTAAAAAACCTTCTGCGATTTTAGGCAATCTACCTGGATAATCGTTTGCATCAATAATGCCAAGCTCTATGCCAATGTTTCTAGTTTTTGAATAATAATCTTTTGAATCAATCTTGCCTTCTTGCAAAAGTTTATAACCATCAGATTTAATTTCATTAAAAATCTGTCGTTTATTTTCGATATCTTCTAATTCTTTGTAAGTTTTAGCCATTATTATTTAGATATAAAGAACTATATTTTCCTTCAGAAACTATATTAACAGGCTCTAAGTTTTCTTCTGGCGCATCTTTTAAACCTTTAAGGGCAGAATCAAGTTTTTCTAATAAAACCTTACTTTTAAAAAGTTCTTCTCTATATTTTTCTTTATCTGACTCAGAGGTTAAGGGTGAAGTCATGCCACTTTCTAAATTTTTAATTCTTGATTTTGTTTGGGTAAAAATATTAGAGTATTTTTCAAAGGCATCTTTTTCTGAAGTAGCGCTTGATTCTGGTAAAACTTTTTTAATTTCTGTCAACAATAAATTACTTGGTCTGCCAGTATAATCATTTGCCAAAGTTGCTAAGATTTCTAAATTTAAATTATCTCTTGCTCTAACAGCTGCGCCAGTCTCGCCAGCAATGTCTCCACCCGCTAAAAATCTTGTTGCTTTATTTATTTGTTCTTGTATTGCATCTGCTGGGCCAAAAGCCTCTGATAAATTAGAATAAACATCTTTGACTTTTGTTTCTTCAGAGAAAGTTTTTACATCTGATTCAACATTTTTAATAATTTGTTGGTCGGTTTGTCCTACCGCTCTTTCTTTTCTTATTTCTAAAATATCTTTCAAATCCAATCCAGCGCCATAAAGAGCAACCTCTTCTTGACTTAATCCAAATTTTTCCAATCCCTGCATTATTGCTGCTTGATTTTTTTCTTGTTGTAATTGTAATTGTCTTTGTTGTTGTGCTTCTTGCAAAGCCAATCCTTGTTGCAATGGGTCTTGACCTCTAAAAGCACCTCCAAGCGCGTAAAGCATCATGGCAAGATTTTGACTTTTAGCATCTTTAGCTTCATTTGCTTTATTAACGCCGCTTACCAATTGTTGTTGATTTATTCTTGGCTGAAAGCTAGGCGCAATTGTTGTTGTTGGCTGTGAGCCAGGCAATTGTCTCATTAAATCTTGCATTGAAAATGCCATTATAAAACTCCTATCTTAAAAAGCCGCCAGGTAATAATCCTAGACTTGCAAATTGTAATCCAGCTCCCAAAACATCTCCTAAACCAGTTTTAGTGGTAGTGGTTGTAGATATTGGCGCTTGACCTGGTAAACCACTTTGTAATAAACCAAGCTGTTGCGGACCATAACCCAAAGCTCTTTGGAATTCTTGATAAGGCACTCCAAGTGCTTGTTGTTGTAATTGTTGTTGTTGTCTTCCAATCTGACCAAGCTGTCCAAGTCTTGCCATCTGCTCCGCGCCCACGCCCCCAAGCAATCCTGCTTGTTGCTGTCTTGCGCGTAGTTCTAATTCTGGGGCAAACATTGCCATTTGCTGTTGTCTTGCGATATCTGATTCAGCAGCTCTTTGAGCTTGCTCAAAACCAGCTTGTCTTAAACCAGCAGCAGTTCTAGCTTGTTGTTCTATGTAAGGTCTTTGTGATTCAGTTTCTAGTAAAGCAGAGCGTGAACCGCCAAAAGCACCCGCGCCAATTGCTTGAGATTGCGCTTGTCTTCTTGCAATATCAGCTTGTCTTTGTATATCAGCCATGGATTGCTCAATGACTTGTTGAGTGTAAGGTGATTGATATGCACCTATGTCAGCGCCTAATAATGAGCCAACTTGACCTATTTGTGGGGCTTCCTTTTGTGCTAATTCTTGTATGCCAGTTAAAGGGTCATACTCCATACCAGTTTCAAATAAACCACGAGTGGCTTGAAATTGTCTAAGTTGATCTGGATTAAATCCAGCAACTCTAGGGCCTGTATATGGTACGAATGGTTGACCAGAAATTCCTTTAGCAGCCTGGAAAACTTCCTGCTGCTGTCTTTGCATATATTCTGGTATTTCTGCTGTCTGTGTTGATTTGCCTTTACTCATAATTCTTTACTAATTAAATTTTCTGATTTAAAACCTAAATGTTTTAGTTTTCTTAACCATCCTTTTCTACCACCGCCATATAATCTTTTACAGCCAGCAGCTTTTGCAAATGCCTCTAAGGATGGCAACATATCCTCTAATTCCTTGTAATCACCACCACAAAACAGCAAGTTCATTGCTGTATTTTGGGGGAATACTACAAATTCAGTTATCATAGCCGACTTCTTAGCTGGCCATAAATGGAATATTCCATGTCTTATTTTATCCTCTATATCGTCTATTGTATAGGAATCTTGATGTTTGATAGCTTTTGCTATATATGGCTTACAGCGTTGCCACTGTACTTCCCACTCTTCGGGTTCTTTTTTAATTGGCGTGACTTTATTAATCGCCTTTTCCATACTCAACGATACTCATGTGTATATCTAAATTACCAGCATGATTGCCTTGTACTTTAATAATTTCACCTTGATGAATAATAATAGGTCTTTCTAATAGCTCTGTAGTGCTGTTAGCACTAATAACCTTGCCACTAAATAAATTAAAAGTATCTGTATCATGCGTATTAGTTACATCTATTTGGGTTTGTTGACCTTGATGCTCACATACTAAAAATGATTGAATAATAGAAAAAGTAAAATCATCACCAGAAGGTGATGTATAAACAGTGTAATCGGTGTTAGCCAAAGTAATGTTCATATGAACATTCTCCGCCCTTTGTATGTACTGTCTTTGTGAGGATAAATCCATTATCTTTTACCTCTTGGTCTTACATCCAAGCGTATATTACCTACTTGGAAATCTTGATTCGTGCTGCCTGTGACTGTCATTTGTACTTGTCTTGCTGTAAACCTAGCATCAGTATAGCCATCACTTTCAAAAGTAAATGATCCAAAGTCCGTTGTTGGCCCTAATGGAGTAAATCGACCTTTGAAACTAATGGTAACACCAGGCAAAGAATTAGCTTCTTCATCTGGGATAATTTGATTGCATTGCACATAGTTATCACCATTGCCTATTTGTATAGGCCCTGTCTCACAAAATGGTACTTGTGAGTTTAGATTGGGTGAGTTATTTAATGTGGTTGATTCATGTTCATAAACAAAGCCTAAACTGTCACCAGCAATAGGGTAAGTAAATGCACCTTGGTCAATCCAAAAGCCTCTGTCCATAGAACCAATAGACCAAACATTAGAGTTGTAGTTCCAAATAACATATTTATTAGAATTGTATTGTGAATCACCACTTGGGAATCCCCACCATATTTCATTAAAGTTAGAGTTATGTCCGCCCCAAGATGCTGCTCTACCTGCTACATTGATGTTATCAAAAACATAATCATGCACTTCACAAGGTAATTCTCTAACACTACCATCATAAACATAAAAAGCGTTTTCACCCATCCATGCAAGGAAATTACCTGTAGATACAACTGTTCTTGGACTGATTGATTTACAGTTAGTTCCTGCATCAGCTATACCATAAACAAAAGGTGATCCAGCATAGAACATTCTGTTAATACCAGTATCACTAAAAATAATCACATCAGATCTATATTTAACACCAAACAAAGCTCTTCCGCCTGTAGGTATTTGCAAGTCTCCTGCTGTGTTTGTGGCCTTCGATGTCCAATTGTTACGATCTTCCCTGTTTGACCAAGCAACATTCCTAGGGTCATCTGACGAGCCTATAGCCACTAAATGTCTTTCATTGGTGACTAAGGTTGATAAGTTGCCTGTGGGTGCGTTGGTTACAACTGTTGCGATGGTATCAGGTGAGCCACCTGAGGAGTCTGGTTGCCATTTATAAATCTTGCCATCTTTAGAAAAAGTAAAGATTAAATCTTCACCCCAGTTGTCAAAAGAAAAATAACCAGCTTGTAAGATTAAACCTGATTGACTCCTGGCATCACCATAGTCTTCTGAGCCATAAGTGTAAGCTCCAAAGCCTAATGGGTCATCACTTGCATCATTAACAAAGCCTACTGGTGTGATGTCTGTCCAAGTGTTGTCATACAAGACATAAACTTTTTCTCTTGTACCAACTCCTAAAACATTATTACCAGCATTATCTTTATAACCATATAAACCTATGATAGCTCCGTCTAATGCTGTACCTCTAAGTTTTTCCCACCCGCCAATAGGTTTTAGATATCCGTTTTCAAAACGCACCAAATCACCATCGACCCAACGCCCTTTATTGGCGTAGTCTGTGCCATTGGTTACGATTCCTGCGGGGGGTGTTATTGGAAATAATGCCATAGCCTTATTGTATAAGACCTCGCTTTATTAGTCATTAACTAGATGGAGGTGTTGGCCATTCTCCTAATGGTCTAACAGGTGGAGTTGCATCATTGTAAACATACAAAGCTGCTAACTCATCGACTGTGGTACAAGCATCAATTTTGCTTTGCATATCTGCTGCTGTGCTTCTGACATCAGTTCTAAAAGTAGACCAATCAGCAGGAATGGGTGTACCAGCTTCTGTTTCTCTGACTACATACCAATCATTAGGCTGTAATAAACCATAGGCTTGATTGATAATCACTTGATTATGATTCCATTTAAGACCATGAGTTACATCACCAGTATCAGGATCAGTTGTATCGTCTAGGTTTTTAGCTGTAGCTGTACCATAAGATGCAGTTACCACATCGTTATCAAAATCAAAAGATTGATTGGTGTTGATGTAATAAGAAGGGTTTTTAAAGTTGCTGTTATCTACAACCACTTCATAAATGCCTATTGCTTCTAGTTCATCGCTAGACCAAAGCATAAAGATATTTTGTGGATAAGATACATCCCCAATGGTTATTGCTTTAGGTCTGGTGTAAACCTGAGTTACTTGATTGTTTTCTACTAATGCCCACATATTAATTCCTATTATATATTATCTTGCTGTTGTTGGTATACCTGTTGATGTTACGAATGGATTTTCTGCAAATGCCATGTAGATGTATGATGCACCTGATTCGTTTGTACTTCCGTAATTATTGTAATGTTTAAACCCATTACTTAATATATCTATTTGAAAAAGACTGCTTTCTACTGCCGATGAATTTGGCTTAAGCACAGCCTCAACTCGGTTGCTGGGTGCTCGTTTTGTATCCCATATAAACCAATTATGGGCATTAGCATCAGTTCTTTTTGCAATAATCATTGCAGGTTTAAATCCTGTATAGATAAATGTTCCATTTGTATTAGACCCATTGCCGACATACTTGCCAAACTTGCTGTAGCCTTGTTTTTCTGCGAAGGCATAACAAACATATTCTCCACCATCAGCACCTACGCTTGCATTATTTCCAAAAGCTAAAAGTGTTGCATTAGATTCAGCAGGTGTGTTTAACCAATATGTGCTACTAGTTGCTGTTGCTGCGTTAGTATTTAATACAAGATAACCATATCCTGCATTTGGCGAAGCTCCATTTTCTGCATGATACACCGCCCAGTCTGCGGCTGTATCTCGTCTTTTTACTATAAGAACTTTTGGACCGACTCCAAGACCATGCTCTAAATGTGTTTCAGTTCCCGCATAACTTGTACTGGCTGTATAGGTTAGAATTGAAAAACCTGCATCTGTGTTTACTTGCTGAACACAAGGTGTTGTTACATTTGTGTCTATTGTTGTTGAAGATTTGCTTGAGGTCGTACCACCATTAGCTTTCCAAGACCAACTAACCATGCTTGTACCAATGCCTTGAAACCCTGAATCTCCTACACCATCTAATGTAAAACCATCAGAATCAAAATCCATTCTATATTGAGCATATGTACTTTCAGCTTGTGTTAAGTCTGATACTAAGTGCAAATCATTATCAGATGTACCACCTCTTGAAGTGTCTTTTAATACATTGCTAGTAGCACTATCTCGTCTTTTTGACCACACAAAGTCAGGTTGCATATCTGAATTACCATCAAAAGTAACAGCGTTTCCTGCTGTTCCATCACCAGTCCAAAGAGCAGTCTGAAAATATGCACTTGGGTCGTCTATATTTGTATAAGCCATATTATCCGTACTCCGCTAAATTTTTAGTGCATAAGGCGTAGTAGCCTGTAGGCGGTGCGTATTCAAAAGTTCCGTAGCCATTCTCGTCTGTTGCTGGACTTGCTGGTGTGTAAGATGTAAAGCCACCAAAGTTAAAATAACCACCACAGCCATTTCCATATGTAGTACCTAAAGGCATAATAAAATCACCAATACTTGTAAAAATTGGATTGCCACTATTTTGGATTGTGCCATTTTTATAAAGGTACATATTTCCATTGTCCACATCTAAAGCTACACCCGCTATATCATTAGCACCAAAATATGAATAATTTGAAGATCCTATTGTGCCATTTTCATATGGTGTACCATTTGGCAAAAGAAGAACTGATGAATCTGAGTCAGACCCTGCACTTAGATTTGAACTGGTAGATTCAGCATTAGTAAAACCTATTGCGGGCCAATATGTTGAGCCACCTGCACTAATAAATTTATACTCAAAATACCATTTGCCTTTGGTTACTGCCATTGTTGCTACAGCAGTTCTAGTGTCACTTAATGTGTTAAAGAAACTTGTTGCACCCTGAGAAATAGTAGCATCAGTTAGCGTAAACGCTGCTTGATTAAGCGTACAAAAATTATTAGTAGGTGTGTCAGTTGCTTGGTCTGCGGATGTGATGTTGTATAAAGACATACTCACACCATTTGATAAACCATCAGACCTTTCATCTAAATCAGAAGCATTGTCAAATTTTAAATAAAAACTTTGACCGCTAAATGTTCCATCATATTCTTTAGGAATCCATATGCCACTATCTTCATCGTACTCGCCAAAATCTGTTGCTTGTAAAACTTGGTCATCTATAAAAAAGAAGTCTGCTATATATCCTGCAAAGTAATAACCAGGATCACTAACATGGTGCGATTGATTCACATTAAAAAAACCTTCAAAGTTTTGTGGTGGCCATTGTGTTGTTGCCCAGCTAGTTTCTTGTACGCCATTGACCCAAAGTTTAATTCTATTTGAATCAGTGGCTTGTGTTGTATCTATAGCAACCACTATATGATACCAAGCAGATGTATCTCTAAATACTCTATTTGTTTTAACTAAATATCCTGGTGCGTCTTGTAGTTGCAATGTTAATTGGTCGTTTGTATCAAACCATATTCTTGCTTGTCTTGCTCCAGCAGTTAAAGGCATCCTTTGTGTACCAAGCTCAGTAATTTTACACCAAAAACTTATGGTCAATTCTCTTTTATTTCCAGCTATATTATGTGCATCTTGAATAGTCTCAGAGTTATCAGGCTCAAACTTCAAAGAGTTTTCAATATCATACCCAGTAGATATGCTTCCTCTGTTTGCTGTACGCTGTAGCGTTTCCATATTAGGTTTGTGCTAGGTTTTGAACTCTACCAATTTCCTGCCAAACTGAACCATTGTATCTAAAGCTAAAGATGTCAGTCTTGTTGGCTGTGGCAGTCACTGTAGGAGCTGTACTAGCAGCAAACTCGAACACAGTATTAAATGCTACTGTGTAAACTGATCCGCCTTGTGCTATCTCTACAGAAATAATCGCACCTTCTACAGCGTTAGATGGTGCTGAGAAAGTCGTATTTTCTGTGGTTGCATGATAAGCGTTGGCTGCTGCTTGTGCATCCCAAGCTACTGCATTAGAGCTTGAGGTTAATGCAACTTGTGTAATTTTTGCTGAAGTTGATGCAGTTGCTACTGTAAAGACTCCAGTTGATGCTGAAGATCCACCAATCGGTGTACCATCAATTGCACCACCATTAACATCAATGGTTGTAAAACTAGCTGATCCAGTTGAAGTTAAAGTACCACCAACTGTTAAAGTTTTACCAGAGCCAACATTGAGGCCCACACTTGTTCCGTTTCCTGCATCTGCAAAAAGACCATCCAAGGTATCGAGGTCGGTGTTTAATTTTCCGCCCCAGGTATCAGTAGATGCACCGACTTCGGGTTTTGTTAAGTTTAAATTCGTTGTAAATGTATCTGCCATATTGTTATGCCGCTTGTTCTTTTGTTAAT
>Ga0208547_1001494_pt1 | contig 12855 bp, 23 predicted proteins | sample DEB08_DNA_5_FD_185501 | JGI IMG/M metagenome (GOLD analysis project Ga0208547, IMG submission 185501) | Aqueous microbial communities from the Delaware River and Bay under freshwater to marine salinity gradient to study organic matter... | ecosystem: Environmental > Aquatic > Marine > Coastal ...
TGTTAAGACATCAGTTCGAAGCAACTCGGCTCTTTTCTCTGCCCTCAAAGGTTCTAAAGCTTCAATGTCTTCTGACTGATAACAAACAGTTGCGCCTTCGAAGTCACCACCCAAGAAACGATTGATCTCTGAAACATAAAGGTCCATGAGAGGGAGAACCGCTTGAGTATAGAAAGCAATCTTAGCCTCAGCAAAGTTAGCGTATGTCTGTGACCCTTCAATTCCAAGTAACTGAGTAGGAACACGATAGACAGAGGCAATCTCTTGAGCTAATAGTTTAGTCCCTTGCAGCCAGTCCATATCTTGAGGACTCATTGCAACTTGTTGCCACTTCAAGCCACCGCCGAGCAACATGATTTGACGAGCGTTTCTTTCGCCCTGTTGTTTATTGCTCAGGTCTTCTTGTAGAGCTTTGCGCTTAGTCGCATCGATTTGTTGCTCAGTTGATAGAACCCCAGAAGGCGCCGCATTGTTTTTGAATGTGTTATATCTCCATTTGGAAGCTGCGTTCATCTGGTCAGCACTAGCAGCACCGGCAGATAGTGGAGCCAAGCCCATACCGCTTTGATTTGGTGAAGGATTGAACCGCCTCCAATGAAGCATATTAGACTCGCCTGTTATCTTATCGACATCCCAGAACCGAGCGTGATCTGTGCCTTTAGCAAATGCATAACGTAAAGGAATACGGTGCCCCTTGGCATAACCGATAGACATCTGATATGGTTGCCAGTTCCAAAGCTCCATTTTATCAGAAGTGACTTTTAGTTTTTCTGTAAAACAGTTACCTGTTAATAATAACCACGAGGCCGCAGCCGTTCTAAACTCAACACCGCCTTCATCGGGGTTTGGCTGGTCTAGTATCTGTTGAAGTGGATGATCTGGTTTAAACTCATCACCGACTTTAACTTTGAGCGGTATCGAGGCAAACGCATCGGCAATAAGACTGATGCAAGAATAAATTGTGGGATTTTGACTATACCCTTCTTTTGCATACGATTCAAGATCGGCTAGACTGAACTCCCATTGGTTGGTAAAAAGTTGCTGACCGACTGACGCTTTGAAATTAAGTTTTCTGGTTAGAAAATCCCACATACCTCTATTTTATACTATCTGAGGTATCGGGCAAATACATAGACTATAAGAACGAAATTGATAGGTCTGTGTCGTCCTTCAAAGCTAACTCAAATATTAACCAGACTAGAGCATCGAGTCTATTCGGTGAGCTTTGCCCTTTCTCTCCTGTATAAGATATCATTTCTTGTTCTAGCTCTTTGAAATTCCCAACATGGTGAACCCTGCCTTGTTCATATAAAGCCGCAACTGGTTCAGCTCTCAATATCTTGCCTCTTGTTGCTCTAACCTTTTCAACTGGAACATTCGGGTCAACACTTCTAAGGTTAAGCTCTACTAAGTCACCGCCCTGATTTATCTCAGCCACAACACAATCTGCTCTCAAGTCTTTATAAGCACCAACAGCAACACGAGCCCATTCAACAGGTGACAGAATAGCACTGATGTCTCTTAAAATATAAACGTTATTGTCGTACCCAATCCCCCCAGCGATAATTCCGCATTCATCTTGTCTGCCAGTTGAGGAAACAGAGGGGTCAACACCTATTACAATACGCCTTAAATCTGGGGGACTAAGAACTCGATAAGGCGATATCATTGTATCGCGCTTCCACAATGCAAACGGGTTTTCTTTGATTGGAATACCCATGTAAATATGATCGTACCGTGATGGATTAACATCTTTAATTCTCTCAGCTTTATCAATAAAAGACTGATGTAGATTAGCTAGATTATCATGATATGTCGTGTAAATATAAAGCGTATCATCAACCAAGCCATTAAAGGTAATATCAAGCCCTCGCTCCTTGAAGAACCGTTTATAAATAAAACTATCCTCGTCCGATGGATTCCAAGTTAAAATTGTTCTAAGCTCAACCCCTTTCGTCCTGATAGAATTATCGATTTTATCAAAGGTACACTCGGTCTCATCCGTTCCATCATCAATCAGTTCCTCAGCTTCCTCCATGTACCAAGTCGAAAGGCCGTGAATTGATTTTAATGATGCAGTCTGAACCCCTGAGCTTGTCTTGAGCCCCATGAAATAAAGCTCTGAATTGCTTTTTAGATTCTCATAAGTCTTTCCAGTTAATTGAAAATGACTCTCAACGTTCTCAATCGTCAGCTTTTCTGTAAATTCTGGAATCACTGATTTTTCAGCACTCGCCATCGTATAACGAGTAAGTGCTATTTTGTGATTCTCTTGATAAGTTAAATCTCTAAGAAACGTCTGAACAGTGAAAGACTTGGCCGAACCCCGACCGCCTGAAATAATAGCATATCGATAACTTTCAGACCAAAGAGGCTTGTATTTCTCTGAAAATATCAATCACCAGTTTTTATAAAAGTGTGCATGGGGAGTTCAAGCTTTTCCCCTCCGCTAGTTATATCTTGTTGCACTTCCTGTTTGTCAGCCCAACCGAAACGATTTTTCATATTCATATACCACCCTGTGTAGTTAAACTCTTTATTTTCAAGGTTTAATCTCCCATTTTTCATCCACCAAGCTTTGGAGAACGCGACCCCCCTTTTTTTGGCCTGTAAAAAATCAGGATGAGCATTAAACCAATTATATAAAGTTTTCTCACAAACATCAAATTCAAGACAAAGCTCTTCGATAGCTGCCCCTTGCTTCATAAGCTCTACAAGCTTCTCACAAAACTCAGGTCTATAATCTGTTGGCCTACCTCTATCCATCCCATAATTTTACAACACCCCACACGGATTGCAAGGCTAATCATATTTCCACCCTGCTAAATTCATGAAATTGTAATCCCTTCCAGCCTTTCTAGGAACTGCCCCGCTCATATCGTAATAGTTATCCCTGTAAGGATGAGTGCATTCTACCCCGTGCATTTTATAAACAAACCCATTCCTAACATAACAAACAACGCCAGAATTGGCATAAACAGGTCGACCAAAGTAAGGCGGTGTAGGCTGTGGATTTTGGTGATCCGGCAAACTCTTAGGTTTATTAAAAAGCCAGTTAAGCATCAATTCACCTCATCAAGTTTATCACAGCTATCAATCAAGGCTTTTTCGATCTCTGAATAAGGTGCTGTTCTGCCAACGAAGTCAACTATATCTATCTTGTCACTTTCAAAATATACCAATAGAATAACTGTAGTTAAATAAACCTCAACCTTATGAGGATAAAACCGAGCTTCAAGCCTTTCTTTAAGAAACTTTGTATCAATCATAACTCCAATCCTTCCTTTAAATATTCTACAAAAGGTTGATAATATTCTTGTTTATTCCCCTTAGCCCCATAAGGCCCTTCAACTGGCTCCCCGCATTCGATTGACTGAATCATAAGTCTAATCCTGTTTTTCAACTCATAAATCTTTGAGCCTTTACATTCACAATTTATTGCATGTTCCCAGCATTTAGGGCAACTACCAAAACTCATCCTTCCCTCAACTCATCACAAACCCGATTAAAATTAGCAAACATCACCTCTCCCCATTCTTTCTCAACCGCTTTGCATATCCTACGCATCCCAGCCTTGATATTACCCGAATCCATCCCATTTATCTTAAACCGCATTGAGACTTCATGCTCTACGAGTGTGGCGATTAGAAGGCCATCTGGCAAGAGTTCGAAGGTTACTGTCTTTAGGTCATCCACATTGTCTCCATTATTAAAACCCAGCCCCCAAAAAATGGCCCCGAACTAACGGGACCAATGACTTTTAGTTGGAGACAAAGTCAATCCAATTCTAGGTGAGGTTTTAGTTTTGCAACAGCATCTTTAGCACCGTATCCTAAAATTACGATATGTCCTATTGATTTTAGATAAGCATGAATTTCAACCTGCTCCTGGCTAAGTCTACCGCCTTTAGTTCTCTTCATCTCAATCCAGATAACCTTGCCGCCTTCTAATGATATTTGTAAATCTGGAAGTCCAGAGACAGCGCCATCATAAATCCTCATCTCTTTGTGGTTTGGTATGGCGTAAACAAAATAACCGCGCTTTCTAAGCCATCCTAAAACTGCTCTTTGTTCTTTATGTTCTTTTGGCGCGTTCATGCTATCTCGTCTTTCTATTTTGTTCGCAATAGTCAAGGTCAGCATCATCATATATTTTTTGCGCCTCCACTTCAGTGTCATAAACACCTAGAGAATAACTAATGCCACCATAAGATTTTCTAACCTGAAATTTTTTTCCCATAGGTTTGTATCCGCACCTACCATTTTTGTCGCGAAATTTTTTTTCATTATTCTCTCTAGGTGTAATAGCTTGAAGATTTTCTAGTTTATTATTTTGTTTATTTCCATCAATATGATCTACATGAAGGCCTTTTTCTATATCTCCAAAAAATGATTCATACACAATTCGATGAACTTTAATCATCTTTCTACAACCATTTTTTGTTATTGAACAAATAGAATAACCATCCTTATCATTTGATAATTTAATATTTTTACCTAAATAGAATCTACCATTAGAACAGGTTCTATCTAAAGACCTCAAATTTCCCATATTTGAGATTTCATAAAAACCTTCATACCCAAGTATTGATTTAAAAATTTCCATAATCCATCCAGAACAGTATAGTTATACTTGGATTATACAGACTCGTTTAATTATGCAATCCACGGGCCGTAAGCAGTTGATATTATATTTACCTTATCGCCTTTTGATAAAGAGTTTATTCTAGCCCTTTCTTTTTCCATTTTAATTGTTCCATTTGAGCAAAACTTATAAAGCATCTTTCCGTTATCTAATCTAATCCAAAATCTAGAACCAACAGTGCCCTTTTTTGTTATAGCGTTTGGCTTTTCGCTTGCTATGTCAACCCTGGGCAAATTCTCATTCCTCTTAATTTCCTCCAACTTAATTTCATCAATAATCCTCTTTTGAATCAACTCAGCACCGCAATATTCGCAAACATCACTAGACTCTATAACCTCAAAGCACTCAGGGCAAACATTAGCTTCTCGCTCTGACTGCTCTTTCTTCTCTGCTTTCTTGTCTTCTGTATTTTTAACTTTTGGATTTGAAGGCAATCCGTGTCTGCTGTAGTTTCCGACTAGGTCTAAAATGAGTGAATTTTCCTTTCCTTCACTTATACGCAAACTTCTCCCAACCATCTGAGTGAACAAAGCTGGGGATAGAGTTGGCCTGGCTAATACAACGCAATCAATCGCAGGAGCATCAAAACCAATACTCAACTGAGTGACGTTTACTAAGATTCTGGCCTCACCTGATTTAAACCTATCTACTCGATCACGCCAAATATCCTTATTGAGTTTAGAATGTACCGCATCGCAACCTAAGAACTCAGCCAAAGATTCAGCATGCTCAATCGTTACCGCGAAAACCATTATTGATTTTCTATCTTGTGCATGCTCATCAATCGCCTGCTTAACTGAGCCCATGTGATAATCTTTAATCATTTCATTACTCAAATCACTCAAATTAAATTCCCCTTTGCTCTTTTTGACATTAGACAAATCGGGGGAGCAAGCCATTTTGTACCGATAAGGAGATAAATAACCGCAATCAATCATCTCGTCCATCGTGGTCTGATGTGCTAAATCTTTAAAAATCTTATCTTCTCCGTAAATGTACCCATCACCCAGCCTAAAAGGCGTGCCAGTCACTCCCAAAACCCGTAAACGAGGATTTAGCTTTAAGAAATGATCCACGATCTTCTTGTAGTCGTCATTTTTGCCCATTACATGGACTTCATCAATTATTATGAGGTTAACTACCCCTAACTCATTCAATGCCCTTACAATCGATTGTCGAGTGCCTATTGTGACTTGCTTCGATTCCTTACTCCCCAAACCACCGCACCAGATACCGCAATCAATATCTGGGGCAAAGGCTTTTAACTTTTCTTCTGTCTGAAGTATTAATTCTTTCAAGTGCGCCAAGAATAAACAGCGAGCACCGTATTTAATTACCGCCTCTTGAATTAGCGCGCTTGCTAGAATTGTCTTGCCAAAAGCAACAGGAGCTTGAATCAAATGGTAAGTTCCACCGCTTTTGAAAGACTCTAAAGCTGAATTTAAAGCTTCTTTTTGGATTTCTCGTAATTTCATTACATCAAACTCCATTGAATTTCAATAAGATAACATGAATTACATAATTTTCGACTTCCTTTTTATATATGTAAAACATGTGTATGTGCATGCGTTTCTTTTTATTATATATTTTATTCTTTAAAAAAGTATGTAATTTATGTAATGAACTCATTTTTCCCCTACAGTTGCTGGAGTTTCTTCATTACATTTTTCTGAAATAAAATGTGTTTGGATTGTTCTAAAAGTTCTTTTGCTTATGGTTTTAGCCGTGTACTCTTCTCCAAATATCTTTGAAATAGCTTCATTATTTGGATAAGACTTAAAGAATGCTTTAAATTTTTCATCAGCTTCTCTTGAAAAAAGTAATTTAAAGAATGCCTTTGGGCTTTTTATATGATAATTACTTTCTTTATCTATCACTAAGAAATCTCTATAATCCTGCTTTTCATTTGTAACTTTTTGCGATGGATTTCCATTTGAGTCAATACATTCTGATATTGCGTCTTTAGTTAGCTCTAGAGCCTTTTCTCTTAAATCTTTCATTTCTGAAGTTTTGTATTTTTTCTTAAATTTCTTTATATATTCAGAAGCCACAACTTGAAGGCTTTCATGCTCCCCCCATTCCTCTAATTTATTACTTATGAATTGTAAAATAATCTTCTGCCACATGTACTGCGCTGTGGTTGCGTCCATGTTGTTTTCGTCTAGCCAGTTTCTTAATTTAAACTTTCCTTTGTAGTGAATATTGATGACTCGATTTTCGATTTGTTTATCCACTCCTTGAGTTAAGTCAGATATTTCATTGTCTGAGCTTAAAATCTGTAGAGGTTTATCTAATTCGACACGACCGCCATAGTTCATGCGGTAGGGAAGACGCGCATTTTTCATGTCTGAAGAGAATTTCTTAGCTTCATCAATAAAGAAGAACAGGGCTTTGCCCCATCGTTCAGGTGGATCGCCTACAAAATCGTTTTCTTTTATCTCTGATTCTGCAAAAAAGATATAGTCTTTGACTTCTCTTGCACCTAGAAAAAAGGTTTTTCCTGTGTCACTGTGCTCCCTTAGCCAGATACAATTTGCCTTTTCAAAAGTGAATTTCAACGCCAAAGCATATTCGTATATGTCAAAAATGTACTGGCACTGGCTTCTAACTTGGTGCTCGAACTCCTTGTCTATCTTTACATCATTGAGCCTTTTTAGTTGGTTTTGAATCATTTCACCGATTGAAACATGACAAACGGCCTCGTATTTTCCACTTATCAATTTGCTCATGTTGTAGTGCGTCTTTCCAGAAGGCATGATGTGAGTAGTCATGTTTTCAATTTCATGATGCGCGTGAATTTTCTCATAAATAATTGATTCTTCCAGCTTGTTTTCTTCAGACATTAATTTGATAAGTGGTGTCATTTCTTGACTTGGGATAGGTCTTAAATCATGGCCATCTAAAATCATATAGGAATACCCTTTTCCAGACTTGGTACAGAAAACACGCTTGAGTTTTTCTCTTGCTTGTTCAATTTCAGCGTCTTCAACATCATGAGTTTTATATGACGTTTTTCTGATTTTATCTAATTTTGATTCTGATATAAGACCAGTTTCCAGTATTTCAAGCTTTTCATTCTCCCAGTTTATCGCGCTCAGTTTTGCGATATATGGTAATTGAGCCATGCAAATACGTCTAGCATCAATCTCTTCTTTAATGCCCTTGAGTTTTTCAAGTATAGGGCTCACTTTATCCTCAATTTTTTCTATATCAAACATGCTTTTACCGTTTCAATTCCTTTTTGTATATGTAAATCATTAAAATCGCCTATCTCTGATACTTTCATATCGCAAGACAATTCTTTGCTTGCCATTTCTCCATAGCGTAGTCCTGCCTCGTCATTGTCTGCACAAACTATACAGTCTTTTTTTCTAAAGTAAGGTGCAACTTTTGGAAGATTTGAGGCCGAAAAGCAAACAACAACGTGCCAACCTGTGGCCATGTGAACACTTGCGCCAGTCGCAAAGCCTTCGACCAGTGCAACTTTGCCTTGCCCTTCAATCATGTAGTAACAGCCTGAAACCTCACCACCTTTCAAGAATTTCTTGAAACCGTCATATTTAATTGATTGCAAGCTCCTGATTTTCCCCTCCCTGACCATCGGAATAACTAAAGTCTGACCATGAAACCTTGCCCCAAAAGGCTTGATCTGTTTGCGGTCGAGGTAGGGGGAATTGCCCTCAGTTTCGCACGATTCCCAAATATCCAAACTTCGCGCTTGTGCTTCTTTAGCTGATTCACGCTTTTTTTTTAGTTCAAGCTCTGCTCTTTCGGCTGCCATTTTACGAGCCCTTTCAAACTCTTTTTTATCTAAATCAAGGCTCACTCTTTTTATTACTTTCCTGCCGCTCTCATCAACTTTCCACGAACCGTATCTACCTGTGAAAAGATTGTTAAAGCGGTGCATAACGTACCAGCCAGATTTTCTTTTCTCGCCCATATACCGAGCTTTGTGAACTTTTCCGTCAATAATTGGAATATCAACATCAAGCCCAAACTCAACCATTTGATTTACTGCATCATCGAGACTGGTCATTTAACCCTCTTAACCAAACGACCATCAATCTCTAGTTTCCCCATAGTATTTCGCTTGAAATGAACACCAAGCGCTCTCTGTTCCCTAATTTGCTTATAAATAGCTGCAACGGTTAAACCGCTCTTTTTGGCTGCCTCTTCTATTGTCATAAATGTCTCCATATTTGAAAGAAATATATTAACGTCAGAAAACAAATGTAAATAGAAGAGTTAAAAAAAGTTAAAAAAAGTCAAAACTAACACTTTACAACTCGGGGCCCAAATATATAATGGGTTTTAAACAACATTGGAGACAAACATGAGAGCACAAATAAAAAAAGCACTAGCAAAAGCAACTAACGAACATGGTGAGGTTGATTACAGAACCGCTTTAATCGAGCTAGACAAAAAAGGATTGAACGTGGCAGCAGGTCAAGGTGGTATTCAAACAATCTGGCATGAAGAGCTAAAACTAGCGAGAGGTCTATAATGCAAACAATCCAAAACGACATAACAAATAAAACTATGAACATACTAAGCAACACACTAATATCACTTAAATCTGATTCAAACATAACACTATCTGCATCAATCACAACCGCATTGGATGAAGAAAAGTTTGAAATAACAATAGGTGAAACTGAACATGAACTTTCCATTGAAACAATAGATGAGCTATTGGAGGCACTTCACAAATTTAAATACCTAAAGAACCTACTCTGCGACCTTGGGGCAGATAGCAAAGAGATGATGCTTGTAGCTCTCGAAGATGGTGCTGTCTTAGCAACTATCGAAGAGAAGCTTGGAGCGACACAGGACGAGATTGAAGATGTTTATGGGGAGTTGAAGTAATGAACCCAACAATATCAAGTTTAGAAGCACACACAAGAAAGATCGTGAGACTGACTGGCTGTGATGAGTATCGACTGAGCAAGACCATACACGGCTACGCTCTACTTAAAGGTGAGGTTGATATTTTTAATTGTGGTCATATCTCGATTCATAACCTGTACATGAGAATGGATGGTTTTATAAAAGGTATTTGTTATGCTTGAAAAACTCGGGCCCCGAATATACTGTTTGCTCAAGGAGACAAAATCATGACACTATCAGAAGAATTTATCTTAGAACATATAACCGTAGACAACCAGGACTTGATTGAGTCAAGTGACTGGTGGGATGGCCTAACGTGGCAGGAGATTAGAGCCGAATTGAGGGAGATGGTCGATAACTGGGATGATTACCGATACGACTATTTGGAAGGGCTTGAGGAGGCTGCTGACGCTTATGGATACAGAGGTCTTTCCAGATCGGATTTTGTAGCATAATGCGTGCTTGGATTTTAACGAGCTTATTAATTCAGCTCATAAAGAGCTTATTAGACAACCGCACAAGAGGAAGTCAGTCACCTGCCTCCGGTGCGGAAAGAAGTTCAGCGGCGATATTGGTAATCGTCGGTGCTCTAAATGCACTCTTACCAATTCGCCTAGACATAGGATTTGAAGCGTATAATGAACAGCACGTTGCCTATACAACTAGAGCGGGATTAATTACCCCGCTCGTATAGACAGCATTTTTTAATTGTATAGGTAATATCATGAAAGAGATATGGAAAGACATTCCTGAATATGAGGGCTTTTATCAGGCTAGCAATTTAGGTAATATTAGAAGCTTAGATAGAATTATTGATGATAAAAAATCAAAAAGAACTTATAAGGGTAGAATACTTAGGCAAATAGAACATAGTGGTGGTTATAAAACTGTCACATTATCTAAAGATGGTAAAGCTATTCCGAATTATGTGCATAGGCTTGTTATGCTAGCTTTTAAAGGTTTTCAAAAACTTGATGTAGATCATTTGAATATGAACAAAAAGGACAATAGGCTTATAAATCTAGAATATGTAAGTAGGCTAGAAAATATAAAAAGGTTTGTTAAATCAGATGGTATGATTAAAAAATATAAAGGTACATCTTCAAAATATGTAGGTGTTCATTGGTCAAAGCAAGATAAAAAATGGTGTTCGCAAAGAACAATAAATCATAAGACCTATCATATAGGCTATTTTAAAACAGAATTAGAAGCCAGTCAGGCTTATAATAATTTTCAACCGTCTTAATAAAGGAGACAAAAATGTCAATTTACAAATCAAAAAACACTACAGTCAAAGACGCTGGTTCGTCTTTTGAGGCTGGCTCTTATAAGTTCAAGGTTGCATCGTCTGAGGTTCATTCGGGTGGTAATATCATGCTCAAGTTGAAGACTTGGACTGAGGACGGAAAGGAAGGACCGAACATCATTGAATGGCTGAATATCACCAGTGATAAACAAGGTGCTCTTGATGAAGTGGACCGCAGGCTTCAGGTAATGCTCGGTAAATTAGAGCTTAATGACGCTTCAGAGTTGGTCGGTAAAGCAGGGTTTATCATCTTGCGTAAAGGCCCTAAATACCTTGAGGCTATGCCGTTCGGTGGATTCTATACTACTGACCGCAAGAGCGCTGCCGGTAATGAGAGCATGAGCGAACGAGTTGCAGAAGCTCTTGATTATGTTGCACCTGCTCCGGCTGGTCAGGCTACATCACCTGAAACAGAATACGACATACCGTTTTAGGGGGATGAGATGAAATACATTGCATTGATTTTAATCATGTGCCTAATCGGGTGTAGTGATGCTAAGACAGTTTCTCACAATATCAGTGAGGCGTCAGAATATTTTCAAATCACAAGAAGGGTGATTTTTTACAATGGTATCACTGGAGAATATATGCTAACCATCGAAGGAAAGCTTTCTTTAGAAGATCAAGGCAACCAGTTAGAGGTTACCGTAAAGACTGGGGATGATCAGTACAAGAAACATTTTCTTGGATTATCTCATAACGTCACTTATTTTTGTGAGCAAATTGAAGGTCACAAAACAAACCCATATCAGTATAAAGTAGTTTTTAAACCAACTGTGATTATTCCTGATATTGATTTTATGAAAACAAATTAACGCTTTCAAAACTCGGGGGCCGTATATAATGGCCCCCATACTTTATTTAATGGAGACAAAGATGGAAATACGCAGTACAAAGAAAGAAGCGCCTCATGAATTAAAAATAGGTGTTTTCGGTAGGTCTGGAACGGGAAAGACCTCGCTTATAAATACCTTACCAGTTGACCCTGAGCATGTTCTTATTATTGATGTTGAGGATGGTCTTGAAGTTCTAAGGGGAAAAGATTTTAAATCTATTAGCCTTCATGATGTTGAGGGCGAGGATACTATTTTCAAGATGAGAAATATCATCCTTTACCTTTCTGAGGAAAAAAATCTAAATGGTTTTAAATGGATCGTATTAGATTCTTACACAATGTTAGCTGAGAGGATCAAGGAAGATATGGAGAAATCACCAGCTAAATATGGATTACTCACAAAGAGCGGTGCTTTCGACGGGCTCAGAATGTATGGTGAGTTGAAAAAGAAATATGCTTTGATTATGAACTCATTCTTAAACCTAAAAGGAGTGCATAAGCTTTGTTTGTTTGGGGCCGAAGAAAAAAGCGATGGTCCAGACGTTAGGATTGAGGTTTTGCTTGCAGGCTCATATAGTGACACGGTTATGTATAACTTTGATGAGTTCTGGGGCTTGAGAGTTATTAAAAACGACGATGGAATACAGAGGGAGCTTGTCACTGGAAGTGATGGCGCTTATGTTGCCAAGAGTCGCATGTCTGGCGGTGCAGGTAATATACTTGAAACTTATGAAGTAGCTAATATCAAAGAAATTGTTGATAAATGCTATTCAAAGGAGTCTGAGTGAAAAGAGGAACTAAACCAAGGAAAGGCGGTACAGCTAATTTTAAAGTCAGTTGCCGCCTGAACGACTGGGAGTTGCAAAGGCTCACTAGAATAGTCAAGGAAAGCGGTGTTTCGATGGCTGAGTACATCAGGTCGAGGATACTGAAGAAGAGAGAACCGGTTATTAGTTTAGGGGAGCCTGTTGAAGATGAGTGACAGACAAGTACAAGCAATTTGTGATTCTATTGTGTTCTCTACTGTGATATTATGTCTTACTTACCTTTGTGGAGGTCTCTAAATATGAACCAATTCAAAATTAGATGTTCCGCAATCGGTCAAATCATGGGTCCAATCGGGCCTAGTGAGTCTCAACTAGCTTTCATCGATGAGATGGACAAGCGAACGAAGCCCATGACT
>Ga0208547_1001495_pt1 | contig 12854 bp, 11 predicted proteins | sample DEB08_DNA_5_FD_185501 | JGI IMG/M metagenome (GOLD analysis project Ga0208547, IMG submission 185501) | Aqueous microbial communities from the Delaware River and Bay under freshwater to marine salinity gradient to study organic matter... | ecosystem: Environmental > Aquatic > Marine > Coastal ...
GGTCAATGACTTTACCCTCGCCAATTAAGCCATCCCACCAGCCGGGAGTTAGATGCCCATCGGTCGCTTGCCCTGCTACATGGGAATCGCCAGTTAGTGCGTGAGCTACATAAATGGCATTAGTTTTATTTGGATTTAATTCGCCCCAAGTTTCATAAGCAACGGTGAGTTTTTTAAAAATAAAACCGTTTTCAAGCTTGAAGTTTTCAAAATGAGCAAACTTTCTATTGCCCACAGCTCCGCCTTCCTGCCAAGCGCCGCTGGCAGGAGGTGGAGTTGTGTAATCAATCGGCATTAAAGTTTTAAGCTCCTTTTGCGGCTCTAAAGCCAGCATCAAGATCTGCCAAAATGTCGTTAATGTTCTCAAGGCCCACTGCTAAACGCACCAAGCCTGGAGTAACACCAGCGGCTAATTGCTCATCTGGAGTTAATTGCGAGTGAGTTGTGGAGGCTGGGTGAATTACTAATGAACGCACATCGCCGATATTGGCTACGTGCGAATGTAACTCCAGAGCATCAACAAACTTTTTACCAGCTTCAACTCCGCCTTTGATTTCAAATGACAAAACTGCGCCAGTGCCTAATGGCGCATATTTTTTGCCAAGGGCATGCCATTTGCTATCTGGCAAGCCGGCATAGTGCACTTGGTCCACTTCATCTCTAGTCGTGAGCCATTCGGCTACTGCCTTGGCATTTTGAATATGTCGCTCCATGCGTAAAGACAAAGTCTCTAACCCTTGTGAGATCAAGAAAGCATTAAAAGGTGAAATTGCTGCACCTAAGTCGCGCAGTAAGACAATTCTTGCGCGCAAAATGTAAGCCAATTCGCCAAGTGCTTCGGCATAAACCAACCCGTGATACGAAGGGTCTGGAGTGTTGTATTGCGGGTACTTCTTGGGATCTTTAGCCCAATTGAATTTTCCACTATCTACGATCGCACCAGCGATGGATGTTCCATGGCCTCCGATGTATTTAGTCACCGAATGCACCACAATGTCTGCGCCGTGTTCAAACGGACGAATCAGAAATGGTGTGGCCACAGTGTTGTCAATAATTAACGGAACGCCTGCGTCATGGGCAACATCTGCAACTGCAGAAATATCTAAAATCTCATTTTTTGGATTTGCGATACTTTCTGCATAAAAAGCCTTGGTATTGGGGCGAATTGCCTTCTTCCAAGATTCGATATCACCTGGATCATCAACGAAGGTAACTTCAATGCCGTACTTTGGCAAAGTGTGATGAAAGAGGTTGTAGGTTCCACCATAAAGCGCGGGAGATGAAACGATGTGATCTCCGGCTTCAGCCAAATTCAAAATCGCATAAGTTTCAGCAGCTTGACCTGAAGCAAGTAATAGTGCACCTACTCCACCTTCTAGCGAAGCAATGCGCTCTTCAACTGCCGCCTGTGTTGGGTTCATGATGCGGGTGTAGATGTTGCCTGGCTCAGCCAAAGCAAACAAATCTGCGGCATGCTTGCTATCGCGGAAGGTATATGAAGTTGTTTGGTAAATCGGCAAAGCTCTGGCGTTAGTTTGTGAATCCGGAGATTGCCCAACATGGATTTGTCGAGTTTCGAAGCTCCAACCTTGACTCATTTAATTTCCTTTTCCCTTTTAATCTGCGGCAATCAGGCGAATGCCGTCTTTGAACACTGAACTGCTTGATTTTTGAAATACCAATAGCCAGATAAAACTGGTTTTGATTATTGGTATTTATAAATACATCGCATCAGTGCCCCTTTAATGACGGGGCCTTGCCTGACGCAAGACCCGCGCTTGCTCGATTTCTCGAACCTGGTCTCATCCCGGAGCACCCCACCGCGGTGGAGGGTTGCCGCTCAGCCAGCCGGTGCTTAACGCTGAGGCTCTTAACCTTGAAGCAAAGAGTACCGCAAGTCTTTTTTATTGACTAGTAGTGGGGATGAAGCAATCTGCAAAGCGCCACGGCGGCAAACCGCTCTTCATGGCACTCAGCGCCAAAATCCCCAAGCGATAACTTTCATCGTGTTCTAAGGCTTGCTTGATTGCAGCTTCAGCCCAAACACTTTCACCCAACTGCCAAAGCCAAAGCCCCAAGCAAGTCAAGATGGTTTTAGCTTGACCTTCCGGTGCGCTTTGAATTGCTGGCAATAATCGTGCCTTTAGATTGTGCAATTTATCTAAAGGTTGATTTTGACTTTGAATTTCAGATAATACTTCGCTTATTAGTCGATCTCTAAGGCCAACTTCGCCGGTAGCAAATAAAACCTCAGCTTGTTCTTGCAAGTTGAGCTCATGATCACTTTGCATGAGATTAACTAACACTCGATTGTAAAGATTCTCTTGAAATGAAGGGCTTTTTGAGCGTTTACTAGCTTTCAGAATTTTTGAAAGCGCCAGAGTGAGCTTTTTATTTGCTGCTTTACTTTGAAAATAGCTTTCAATATTTCCTCTACTTGGCATTACGGCTTTGCCCTGTGAGATCAATTGCAGTTTTTCTAAGGAAGTCTGATCTGGGAGCTGATAGCCTTCAGTCGGGCAACACTCTTGATTCTCGCAAAGAATAGAGCCATACCTATTTTGGTTAACCCAAACTGCATCAAGCAATTCAATCGCTTCAGGCTCAGTTTGATAAAAATCTTTTAAAAAGCCGCGATACTTTTGCCAGTCACCGCCGATGTAAAAAACTGGTAAAAATATGTCAGCCCCGGCTTCTTTTTGAGCGCTAGTTATTGATTGGTTAATTTTCTCTAATAAATCGCTATCGGTTTGCCCAATTAGGTCGAGTCGAATGACTAATTGAACTCGATAAGAGCTTTTAGCTATAGCAACTAAAACTAAGCTGCTTTCAGGCTCGAAGCCCACTAGGTGCGGAATTGCTGCCACAAGCGAACTTGGGCCTTTTTTTTCGTTTTCTGTTTTTTGAGTCATGCTTATTAAGATGACGCAAACGGACAAAAAGTTTTCGGGATTCTAAAAAATTGGGGATAACTCTTACTTGTGGATGGTTACTCTTCGAGTTTTACGCTTTTGACCGTGGCCTTCCAGTTACCACTCGGAGCTGAAACTTCAACCACATCACCTTTTTTAGCACCCATCAAGGCCTGACCAAGCGGTGAATCTGAGGCAATTCGCTCGTCATCTAGGTGAGCTTCTTGCGAATGAACTACTCGAACTTTGAATTTGTCAGTGTCGGTATGAACGCTAACTAATGCGCCAAACGTTACCGTGCCATCAAAGTTTTCAACATCAACCTTGCCCGCCATGGCTATTAAAGAATCGATCTCATCAGCCTCTTCAGTAAGGCGGGTAAATTCTTGGACCACATTTTCGTCTCGATCGGTCGCGCCAATTAGCGGCTTAAAGCCAGGTAACACCTCATTACGCAAGTGATCAACCCGCGCTTGTAATTCTGCCTTGCCCGCTTTGGTCAAAACCAACTTGCTGAAGTCTTCAGCCATGGAACGCTCCTTTGAGTGGAAGCCACATTCTAGCCGTAATTTTAAGTTAAAGATCCATGACCTCGATCACCTGTTAATTTTTAACTGCCAAAAAATAACACTTACTAGCCCTAAAACCACTTGCGGCAAATAATAAACGGTGCGCCAAATCAAAATGCTTGCAGTTGCAGCGGGCAAAGTAGTTCCAAAACCTATTAGCAAAGCCAACATCAAGCCATCTGTTGTTCCAATTCCCCCAGGTGTTATCGGAACCAGAGTTACTAGTCTGGCAAAAGCAAAGGCAACTAAAATCTCAAAAAATCCTATATTTTGCTCCAAGCCAAACAGCGCTACCGGCAAAGCTGAAAACATGAAAAGTTGGATCGCAGTACCAATTGCTAAAAGCCGTACCCACTTCTCCTTCAATATTTCATAGGTAGAAATACGAAACTTTGTAAAAGAAATTGTTCGCTGACTTTTAAATGCTTTCATAATCCGGGCAAAAAGATTTTCTACTTTCTCGCCAAACACCGCACTACGTAAAATTCCAACAAATCCGCTGATCATTATTATCAAAAGTATTCCTGCGAAAATCGCAGGCAAAACTAAACGTGATGAGCTTTGCCCTGAAATCGCAAGTAGCACTAAGGAAAGCATTGGCATACCTAACGTCATCATCACATTAAAAACACCACTAATTGAAATTGTGGCAAAGCTTGCAACTGAGCTAATTTGAAAAGCTCTCATCATCACATAAATAATGGCTACCCCAATGGTGCCTCCGGCAGGCAAAGTATTAGCGATAGCAAATGAAGACTGTCTGATTACGAAAGCGCGAACATAACTTAAATTTTTAGTCGTGACTTTAAACGGCAAAGGGTAGATCAAGGCATTTAAAACAGCAATAACTGCAAATACTGCAAGATTGAGCCTATCTAAGCTCAGCGCTAGCCTGCGAGTAGTTTCCCAATCTGCATAATTAACAAACCAGTTAATACCAAAAATTAAGATAACTACTGTAAGTGAAAGCGTAAATAATGTTTTACGATTTAGCTTCAACAGCCGCCTCGATTTCTTCTCGAAGTCTCACTAAAGACTTTCTGGCTGCCGCTGGATCTGTAGTTAGCCAAAAGGGCGGCAGGGTCTTTAGTAAACGCTTAGCATAATTTGCATTAATCAATCTTGGATCTAGCACCGCAACCATGCCTTTATCGCTGGATTTTCTAATTAGCCTTCCAACGCCTTGGGCTAGCAAGAGAGCAGCTTTGGGTAAAGAAACCGAAGCAAAGCCACTTCGCCCTTGCGAATCAGCTAAAGCGCTTCGAGCTGAGATTATTGGATCATCTGGCCTTGGGAACGGGATTTTGTCTATCACCACCAAGCTAGCGCTGCTGCCTGGAATATCAACTCCTTGCCAAAGACCAATCGTGCCAATTAAGACGCTAGCTTCATCTTGGATAAATTCTTCGACTAAAAAACTTATTGGTTCACCTTTTTTAGCAACCAATAAATTTAAATCTAAGTCTGAGAATTTTTCTGCAACTTGTTCAACTGCATTCCAAGAGCTCATCAATAGCAATGATCTGCCACCAATGGCGGTTACTAAATCTCGCATTTCTTCAATGGCGGCTTGGCTTAAGCCGTCGCGACCTGGAGCAGGTAAATCTTTTGCTACATATAAAATCCCCTGTTTTTGAAAATCAAAAGGACTTCCGACATCTAATGTCGCTACCTCATTTTTTTCAAGGCCTAAATTGCCAATTAAAGAATCAAAATTTTCACCGACCTTTAAAGTGGCGCTAGTTAAAATTACCGGTTTTTTTTCAAAAAGATTTTCTTTCAAAATTCCCGCCACACTCAAAGGGGCCAGATTTAAGATTTGCCTTCGGCTTTCATCAATCCAAAGCACACTAAATTCATTAAGCTGCAATATGGCAGTTACTGCCTGCAATACCTCTTCAAGCTCAACTCTACTTCTTTGAAAAGCAGCGCTTTCTTCTACGTCATCGGCATCTGGTTTGTTTTTGCGCATCTGGCTAATCGCTCGTTGCAAAGTGTCTCGAACTCTGGCCAAGGCTCCGGCAAGTGAGTCGTTTAATTCAGTTACTCGGCCAGTTGCTGTCTCATCTAACATTAAGGCTAAGCCCTCTGCCGCGTCATCAATATCTTGTAGATCTTCAAGCTCAATAAATCTTTTTGCAGCATTGGCGCAACGTTGAATGATGGCAGGGCTAATTTGCTTGGTTACCGCACCAGTGGCCCGGTCAATTAATTCATGTCCTTCATCAACAATCACTGCCACATGCTCAGGTAGCACCGGCAATCCTTCTATGGCATCAATTGCTAATAAAGCATGATTAGTAATTACTAAATCAGCAGCGTTGGCATTTTCTTTAGCAATTTCACTAAAGCAATCCTGGGCAAATGAACAACGACTTGCACCAATACATTCTCTGCCAGTTACGCTAACCCCTCGCCATAATCTTTGGTCGATTCCCTCTGGGAGGTCATCTCTATCACCAGTGAGCGTCTCATTAATCCAGTTGTTTAGTTTTTTAGCTTGCTGGGCAAGATTAGAAATCGGAATTTCAAACAAACCCGGCTCTTCATCTTCTGGGCCGCGACTAACCTTGTCTAGGCAAACATAGTGGTTTCTACCTTTTAAAATTGCCCAAGAAATTTCTCTGCCAAGAACCTTTGAAACCTTCTCCTTAATTGCTGGCAAATCTCTTTGCAAAATCTGTCGTTGCAGCGCCAAAGTTGCCGTGGCCACCACCACGGTTTCACCTAGCGCCAAGGCAGGTGCCAGATAAGCCAAAGACTTACCTGTTCCAGTGCCAGCTTGCACCAATAGATGCTTGTGCTCTTTGATTGCCTTATCCACAGCTAAAGCCATCTCTAGTTGACCGGTTCTAGTTTCGCCACCAACAGCTAAAACTGCTTGAGCTAAAACTTCTTGCGTATTTGTCATAACTTTGCCAAATTAAGTTGATATGCCAGATTCTCTGCCACTAAGGCTTTGACTTGCATTCCGCCTTCAAGGTTTTCAAGGTTTAGTAATTTTCCTTCATTGTGGATTTTTGCCAAAAGGTCACCTCGTGAATAAGGGATCAAACCAGCAAATTCAATGGTTGGCTCAGGTAAAGATTTTTCTAATCGTTGCCAAAGTTCATCGATTCCAATCCTCTTTTGAGCAGAAATAAAAATGGCATTTGGAAACTCTAGTTCTAAGTCATCTAACTCATCTCGAGTTAGCAAATCTATCTTGTTAAAAACTAAAATCTCTAAAATATTATTTGCATCAATTTCAGCTAGCACTTCTCTTACCGCCAAGTATTGACCCTGAGGATCTGGGTCAGAAGCATCGACCACATGCAAAATCAAATCAGCATTCGTTACTTCTTCAAGAGTGCTTCTAAAAGCCTCTACTAGCCCATGAGGTAAATGCCTAACAAAACCCACAGTGTCACTGATAGTGACTTCTCTTCCGCTGGGAGCTTTCGCTTTTCGCACCGTGGTATCCAAGGTGGCAAATAAAGCATCTTCAACTAAAACTTCTGCTTTAGTAATTCGATTTAGCAAACTTGATTTACCAGCGTTGGTGTAACCGGTGATAGCAATTGCTGGGGTATTACTCTTGCGCCTGACTTTTCGTTGTAAATCGCGAGTTTTAGCCATTTGCTTTATCTCGCGCCTAAGTCTTGCCATTGAATCTCTAATGCGCCGGCGATCTGTCTCTATTTTGGTTTCACCTGGACCGCGAGTTCCAATCCCTACGCTGCCGCCACTAGCAGCTTGCCGACTTAACGCTTCGCCCCAACCGCGCAGCCTTGGCAGCATGTATTGCATTTGTGCAAGAGCAACCTGCGCTTTACCTTCACTACTTTTTGCATGTTGCGCGAAAATATCTAAAATTAGCCAAGTTCTATCAATTACTTTTACCTTTACGATGTCTTCTAAATGTCTTAATTGACCTGGTGAAAGTTCCCCATCAAAAATAACTGTGTCAGCTTTATTATCTTTCACTATTTGTTTAAGTTCTAAAGCTTTTCCTGAGCCTATGTAAGTAGCAGTATCTGGCACATCACGCCTTTGAATTAAACCAGCTAAAACGACTGACCCTGCCGTTTCTGCTAAACGGGCCAATTCTTCTAAAGATCTTTCAGCTTGTTCCCAAGTGCCTTCAGTCCAAACTCCGGCAAGTACTACTCGCTCTATTCGAAGTTTTCTATATTCAACTTCAGTAATTTCTTCAAGCTCAGTAGAAAGGCTGGGGACTCTTCTTAAGGCGGCTCGATCTTGTATTTCTAAATCAGAAAGTGAAAAAGATTCACTCATTAAATTGTCAATACTCCATGGGCAACAAATTCTACAGGGCCAGTCATTAAAATTTCATCGCCTATAAATTCAATAGTCAAGCTCCCCCCGGCAACTTCGACTTCAATTTGCTTTTCGCCGGTTAACTCATTCATCACTGCCGCAACTGCGCAGGCCCCAGTGCCACAAGAAAGTGTCTCGCCACTACCTCGCTCGTGGACTTTTATTTTTACTTTCTTTTCTGAAATTTTTTGAACAAACTCAACATTTACCCCGTCATCAAATATTCCAGCAGTAGTTAAAGTCGGTGCCACACTCAAGTCTTTTACTTGATTTAAATCATCTACCAACACCACTGCATGTGGATTTGGCGCCGTCACCGCTTGGCCGCTATAAGCAAAACCATGATGCTCAATCAATAAATCTTTATTTAGTATTTCGACTTTCGGCATAGAGACAGTTACTGAATTTGCTGAATTAATTTTTACGCTTACCACCCCAGCTCTAGTTCTAAATTCAAAATTTTCTTTTTCAATTAACTTTTCTTTATAAAGATAGGCAGCAAAAACTCTTGCACCATTGCCACACATTAAAGCCAAAGAGCCGTCTGAATTTCGATAATCCATGAGGTAAAGCCCATCGGCTTGCATAACAATTCTTAGAATCCCATCCGCCCCGAGGCCAAAATGTCGATCGCACATTTTTTTTACATCTTGCTCCGAAAGCACGATTTCGCCATCAATATCAGGGATCACCAAAAAGTCATTGCCGGTGCCATGACCCTTTTCAAAAGCTATTTCTCTCATTTGCTACCTAGCCTATGGGCTTGCTCAAACAAATCTTCATCTTGCGCATTTAACCAGGTGATTTTGTTGTCTCTTCTAAACCAACTCATCTGTCGTCTTGAAAATTTGCGAGTTGCCGTGACAGTTTCTTCTTTAGCGGTTGCCAAGTCAATTCGACCAGCTAGAAAATCAAGTACTTGGCTGACACCTAACGCTTTTCTAGCAGTAACTCCAAGTTTACTAGCCAAACTTTTTACTTCTTCAACTATTCCCATTTCAAACATCTTTTCAACTCTTAAAGCTATTCGAGAATCCAAAATTTCTCTATCTAACTCTAAGCCAATTCTCAAATCTACAAATACATTTTTAGCCTTAGGCAAAGTGGCGCTAAATGGTTTGCCGGTTAGTTCAATAACTTCTAAGGCGCGAACAATTCGCCTCACGTTGCCAGGCAAAATGTTTTCTGCTGCCATTGGGTCTTTATTTTTGAGCTCTGCATATAAGTCTTCGCCTTTATCTGCTCGCGTTTGATACTTATCTCTAATTGCTTTATCAGTTATTTGAAAAGTTAAATCATCTAAAACCGCTGTCACATACAAACCTGACCCACCTACCAAAATTGGGTATTTATCTTTTGCTAAAACCTCTTTAATTTTCTCTCGAGCTAATGATTGAAATTCGGCAACGCTCGCTTCTTTACTAACTGGGTAGATATCTAGTAAATGGTGCACCACCCCTTTTCGATCACTTAAAGGGACCTTCGCCGTTGCAATGTCTAAATCTTGATAAAGCTGCATAGCATCAGCATTAATTACTTCACCATCAATTTTTAAAGCCAAGTCGATTGCTAAATCACTTTTACCAACTGCAGTTGGCCCCACTAAGGCAATAACTTTTTTCACGAGCTTTTAATTAAAACAGGCATTCCTAGAGTTACTGCGTTGCTTGGCTCTTTTAGTCGAGCTTCCCAAAGGTCACCAGCACGGCTTCTTCTCACTTCGCATTTTGAGTCAGCCACTAAGTGATAAGGAGCGGCATAAGTAACTTCGGTGGTAACGAAATCCCCTGGTCGAATATTTTGCGCTTCGTCGTAAGAAAAGTGCACCAAGCGATTTTCTTTGGTTCTACCTGAAAGGCGATGGGTTTCACTATCTTTCTTGCCTTCTTTAGGAGCAACTAACACTTCAACTTTTTTACCAACTTGTTTTTTGCTTTCTTCCCAAGCAATGTTATTAACAACTTTTAATAATTTCTCAAACCTTGTTTGAATTAACTCCTGCGGTATTTGATCTGGTAATTCTGCAGCGGGAGTTCCAGGGCGCTTTGAGTACTGAAATGTATAGGCAGCAGTAAAGCGAGCTTTTTCAACTACATCGATAGTTTCTAGCAAGTCTTCTTCTGTTTCACCCGGGAATCCAACAATGATGTCAGTTGTAATAGCTGCTTCTGGTAAGTGACTTCTCACTTGATCAATAATTTCTAAATATCTAGACTTGCGATAAGAGCGGCGCATCGCTTTCAAGATGCGATCCGAGCCTGACTGCAATGGCATATGTAATTGCGGCATAACATTTGGGGTTTCTTTCATTGCCAAAATTACTTCTTCAGTGAAATCCCTAGGGTGAGGGGAAGTAAAGCGAACTCGCTCTAAACCATTTATCTCACCGCAAGCGCGAAGCAAATTTGCAAAAGCTTCTCTTTCACCAAACTCAACGCCGTAAGAATTCACATTTTGACCCAAAAGCGTTACTTCAACTACCCCATCGTCAACTAGTGCTTTGATCTCATCCAAAATCTCTCCGGCTTTCCGATCTTTTTCTTTACCACGCAAAGACGGCACAATACAAAATGTGCAAGAGTTGTTGCAGCCAACGCTAATAGAAACCCATGCCGAATAAGAAGACTCTCTTTTACTTGGCAAATTAGAGGGGAACACTTCTAAACTTTCTAGAATTTCAACTTGTGCCTCTTGCTGACTTCGTGCTCTATCTAATAGCACCGGCAGGGCATTTACATTGTGAGTTCCAAAAACCACATCTACCCAAGGAGCTTTCTTTAAAATCTCACCGCGATCTTTTTGTGCTAAACAACCACCCACCGCAATTTGTAAATTTGGGTTTTTGATTTTCTCTTGCACCAGCATGCCTAAGGTGCCATAGAGCTTGTTATCTGCGTTTTCTCTAACGGCGCAGGTATTTAGAACTATTACATCTGCGCTTTCATCTTGCGACTCAACAAAGCCAGCATCCTCTAATAAGCCAGCTAGCCGCTCAGAATCATGGGCATTCATCTGACAGCCAAATGTCGTTACGCGATAGGTACCTTTATTCATCAAGTTCTTAGATTACGGCCTAGCTCCAAAGCTGGATAAATCTGAGGCTAGCAACGATCGCGCTTCAAAAGAGCTGTGTGAGAAGTGCTTAACTCAATTTTCAAAAATAACTGCATCTGGCATGTCGGACACGATTTCTTTCGCCACCCGATAACAAAGCCCCGACGAATAGCCTTTTCTCGCCAAAAACCCGACTAAACGCCTGATCTGTGTTTCACGATCTTCTCTACTTAAAGACCGATATTTTTTAAGCCCGAGCTTTTTTGCTGATTCATATTCCTCTTCTTCGCTTATTTCGCTGATTGCTTCTTGAGCGACATCATCAGCAACGCCTTTTTGCCTTAATTCTTGGCGTAAAACTCCCCCAGCTAGCCCGCGAGAGCGATGGCGAGTTGAAACCCAGGATTTGGCAAATTCATCATCATTAATCAAACCAACTTCTTCTAAGCGATCAAGCGCATCTTTGGCTACATCGTCTGCAAAGGCTTTTTCGCGAAGTTCTTTAGCTAATTCACTTCTAGTTCTTGGGCGAGTGTTTAGACGCCTTAGCAGAAAATCCTTAGCTTTTTGGGTCTGCTCTAACTGCACTTGCTCAATATTGTCTTCATTTACTAATTGCAAATGGCGCCCATGATGCTGAGCGCCATTTCTTTCACTACTCATTTATTCAGCTTTTGCTAAAGGAACTACGTTATCTTCTTTTGCTTCACCTAAACCTTTAGCGGCTTTGATCTTTTCTTCAATCTCGTTAGCAACCTCTGGGTTGTCTTTCAAGAAGTTTCGAGCATTTTCTTTACCTTGGCCTAATTGATCGCCGTTATAGGTGTACCAAGAGCCGCTCTTTTTAACGATCTCAGCATCAACACCCATGTCAATCAATGAACCTTCGCGTGAAATACCTTCACCAAAGATGATGTCAAATTCTGCTTGCTTGAATGGAGGAGCCACTTTGTTTTTAACAACTTTGACGCGAGCTCTGTTACCAACCGCATCAGTGCCGTCTTTCAAAGTTTCAATGCGACGAATATCCAAGCGAACCGAGGCGTAGAACTTCAACGCCTTACCGCCAGTTGTAGTTTCTGGTGAACCAAACATCACGCCAATCTTGTCGCGAAGTTGGTTGATGAATATTGCTGTGGTGTTAGTGCCACTTAAAGCGCCAGTCATCTTGCGAAGCGCCTGGCTCATCAAACGAGCTTGCAAGCCCATATGGCTATCGCCCATCTCGCCTTCAATTTCCGCTCTTGGAGTTAGAGCGGCAACTGAGTCAACTACTAACAAAGTCAAAGCACCAGAGCGAACCAACATGTCAGCAATTTCTAATGCTTGCTCACCTGTATCTGGTTGGCTAACTAGTAATGCATCAATATCTACACCTAAAGCTTTTGCATACTCAGGATCAAAAGCATGCTCAGCATCTATGAAAGCAGCGATACCGCCAGCTTTTTGAGCTGAAGCAATTGCATGCAAGGCAACTGTGGTTTTACCTGATGATTCAGGGCCATAAATTTCTACGATGCGGCCTCTTGGCAATCCGCCAATACCTAAAGCGATATCTAAAGAAACTGAACCTGTTGGGATCACCTCGATTGCTGCGCGCTCTTCGCTGCCCATCTTCATAACGGAGCCCTTGCCGAATTGACGCTCAATCTGTGACAAGGCGGCGTCTAGAGCCTTTTCGCGATCATTGCTTGCTGCTGCCATTTTTGTGACCCTTTCTTTGGGTTAGTTTGATTTTTCGGTACCCATAAAGGTTAAGCCTCAGGGCCGACAAATCCCTCTACCCAAGAAAAACTGTGGAAGAACTTGCAGGGTTAAAGATAGTCCGAACACCTGTTCGAACCAAATCTGACACGCCGTGCGGGTCAGAGATTGCGATAAACGTCCCTTCTGAAACCAATTCTGATCACCTCGACGATCAGTTGGCTCTGAATAACTTGATAGATGATCCGAAAATCGCCGACGCGTACGCGACAGATCTTTTGAGACCCCTTAATTT
>Ga0208547_1001496_pt1 | contig 12850 bp, 15 predicted proteins | sample DEB08_DNA_5_FD_185501 | JGI IMG/M metagenome (GOLD analysis project Ga0208547, IMG submission 185501) | Aqueous microbial communities from the Delaware River and Bay under freshwater to marine salinity gradient to study organic matter... | ecosystem: Environmental > Aquatic > Marine > Coastal ...
AAGCAGTTGGGGATATCAACAACTTTCTATTATGTCTTAGGGCGTCGTATACTCCCTCTACTTGGTATTCGCGGGGGGAGTACTTACAAATAGCATTCATATAATCCTTGACACCTTCCTTTGAGATGAAGTCATTAACCTCAAAAGGAAGACCATAGAATTTGTTATTAGCAAACTCATAGGTATATTCATGGTTCTCACAGAACCTCGTTAGTTTATCCAATAACCCAACATATATCTCACCAGTCTGGGTGTTGAATAAACGTATTTTTCCGTCCCAGTACTTACTGCGATACTGGGGCATAAACTTGGCACCAGGAACCTCAAACGTGAACTGATCTGCTAGTTCGTAGTAGACGTGTGGTTCTGCTTTTACCTGAAGATATACTTCGTTCTTTTTTGATATAATCAAATGAGACATAACCCATAAGTATCACCTATGGGTATTTAGTCTGCTAGTCCAATACTACTTATCCCAAATCTTCTTCCATAAGAAGGTTTGAAGTTTAAACCTGCTGGACTTTCTGGTTTTGGTGTTGCTCTTACTCCTTGAAGACTTCCACTACCACGCTTCTGAGGTACAGGTCTATTGTTGGCAACAGATCCCGATGTGCGAAGAGGAACATATCCTTCACAAGTAGATATAAACTCTTTAAACGTCTTCATCGTTTCCTAAGATCAAACTGTTTTAGTTTTTGATTTAGCTTTCGCCTGAGGAAAACCTCTGGTTTTCATCCAATATTGTAGAGCATCTTGCTTAATACTTGGTGGTATGAGAGGCATTTGATTGGTAGGACCACCACTACCAGGAAGTACGTCATTCAAGTAATTTCTATAAAATCTTGAATCTGGTGCAGATTGTTCGCAAAACTCTTTAAACGTCTTCATCGTTTTCTAATTATTTAGTTAAACCCTGCTTGGAAGCGATGCCACTCTATGGCATTCTTGATTTGGTAAGTTCTATTGGAAATAGTCTTAATTATCTCTTCCAAGAACTTGAGCATAATATCATAGTATCTAATTTTAAGATCTACTTTATTCAGTTTCTCATCGGCGTCCATATGCCTCTGTATGGCGTCTTTCTCACGAACCTTATAGGGAAATGGTTCTTCCTCATAAACCTCGGGATCCGCCTTTCCAGTGTAGTAGTTGTAACGCTCTAACTTTACTTTGCTATGAGTTTCTCTTGCTTTCTCACGAAGTAAAGTAATTGTATTATAGAGGATATAATACTTGGCATGAAGTTGGGGAATTTTTAAAGATTCATCATGTAAGTTATCAGGATCGATCTGAGAGTCTTTCTCCCACATCTCCTGAATTTGTTCAAGATTCATAATGGTTTATTTTGCATATCAAGTAAATTATATACAGTATACTTGAAACCAACCTCTGCTGTAAAGTAGTTTACATCAGTATCTGTAGCAGTAAAGTCAAGTGATGTTAATGATACTGGAAATAGATCTTTAAATTTAACTTGGGCTTTCCCAATGTAGTTACTATTTAAAATAACTAAAGTTCCATCACTAAAAAAGTTATTAATATCATTTTTACCATCACTATAATATTGGTCCGCATACTGCTGGGTAGTTTCTGGAAAACCCAAAGCAGTTAACCAATTGTGAATGGTCTTGTAGTTTACAAGATCTTCATCTACCAAAAATTTCAATGTAAAATCACTATAAGTTAACTGATCACCAGGAACATCAATCATTTTTAAATATGTGTTCTGCTGAGCAGTTTGCAATGTGATTTGAGGTATCTTGGCAGAATTTGACATGAAAGAAACTTTTGGATACTTTGCCAGAGTAAAGTTAAATCCAACAGGAGATAAAAAGTTTCTATTATCTAATTGTTTACTAAAGGGGTTTACTGCCATTTACAAAACCTTCAATTAATAATTAAATTAAACCATTCTTCACTCATACCACTAATAATCATATCAGCACCTTCTCTATCTGCTGCATAATTTTCTTCAATAAGATGCTCTACTACCTTTTCGTAGTGCTCATGAATTTTTTTGGATTCTTTAGGGGTAGGTCTCATTTTTAATACTTAGACTTTAATTATATTTAGATAAAAAAAGAGGGTTCCGAAGAACCCTCTGAAGAAAATGTGAACAGATGATCACATAAGGTTAGCCACTTTGACTCTTCTGTAGTAAACGTTGGAGTTCTTGGTAAGAGCACCATTACCAACGTCAAGACCTTGGGCGAATGGGTTAGCAACAAGACCATAACGAGTCTTGAAGCCGATCTTGGGTTGGAAGGTGTCCTGACCAACGGCACGAACCATCTGGAGAGGAACGTATGGGCAATAGAACAGACCAGCATCATAAGGGGAAGCACCCTTATAACCGACAGTGTAGTACTGTACGTCTGCAGCGTTTGCAGAATAAGGATCGATGTATACGCGATACTTACCTTGGAGAACACCAGCAAAGGTGTTACCAGTGTCATCAACGTTAAGGTTAGCGTTGAGTGCAGGGGTATAATCGAGTACGCCAGCCATGGTTAGGGCGGAAGCGACATCTGCTGAGCAGATGATCATGTTGCCCTTCCCTCTACGAGTTTGCTGGGCGATTGCGTTAGCATCTCTTTCGATCTGGAAGATCAGACCCTTGAACTTCTCAACACTCCAACGACCGTTAGAGTCAACGTCGAGGTCGAAGGTTCCCTGAGTAGCAACGTTTGCTTGAGCACCAGGCTTAGCGGTCTTATAGATGGTACGAACGACTTCTCTGTTGATTTCAGCGAGGATCTCAGTAGAGAGGAGGTTTGCTAACTCAGCCTCGGCGTTTAGACCATGAATGGCGCGGAGGTCTTGTGCGAGTTCTAAGGAGTACTCAGCTTTGAGTGCTCTGGACTTTGCAGTCACAGTAACTTTCTCAATGCTGAAGGCCATCTGGTTGAAGGCACCAGTGTCACCGGTGTCTCCTAGACCTTCAGAATCCTGGGTACTCATGCCCTGACCGACGTTATAAGCATCGGAACCAGCAAGTAGTCCAGGGTTGGATCCACTTTGACCAGTGGTACCTAAACCAACAGAGTCGTGACCGCTGTTGAGAGTTCTGTTCAGGTTCTGACCAGAGAACGCAGAATCAACCTCATCGTAGAAGGTCTCAGCACCAGTCTGAGAATCTTTACGGGAGCGCATTGCAAAGATAAGTCCAGTAGGACCTGTCATTGGTTGAACGCCACAGATATCATAGGCGATCAGATTTGGCATGGAGCGTCTGATCAAGGAGATCAGAACGGGATCGAAACCAGCGGTAGGAGTTCCGTTATCTCCGGATGCAGTTCCTCCAAAAGCACCACCACTACCTAGGTTCATGGTTGGAGCTTCATACAGGAACTCTTGCTGTTCGCGGAGTTCTCTTTCTTGGTTTTCTAGCAGGGTGGCGGTTACCGCTCTACGATGTGAATCTTTGATTGCATCGAGTCCTTGATAGTCAAGGATAGGGGCCCACTTCTCCTGCAAATACTCTTGGTTTTGCATTTGATTTTTTACCTCTTTAAAAAAGTTTTAGTTTGACTATAATTTAAAAATCACTTTCTAGCGACTCTTCCGAGAGTCTGAAGATATGCTTCCATTCTTGGAGAAACAGACTCAGAGAGTGTTTCTTGAAATTCAGTATCTTCTGAGATGGTCTCGGATTCATCTCTTTGAGTACCAGCATTGGATGGGAAATATGATTCCCTTAAAGTTACTAGTTTCTCACGATAGGTATCTTCACCATCAAACTCAACATTTTCGGCAAGAGAAGCGAGTTTGTCCTTCTGAGAGATCGCAAGACCCTCAGCGACATCTGCAAAGATTACATCAGCAACCGACTCAGCTAATCTTTGATTTAGAGCAATATTTCTTTCGATCTGCTCGTTGAGTTTATCTTCCATTTCATCAAGTTTTTCTACCATACTCTCGATTACATCATATCTATCTTCAGGGATTGAAACATAATGATCTTCAAAAAGTCCTCTCATTCCTTGGAGGAATGATTCGGTCATTTCGGTCTTAAGACCGTGCTCAATTTGGAGTGCATTCTCTTGAATCCACTCACCAGCAACATACTCTAAATAAGCGTCGAGACGCTCAGTTAAAGATGTCTTGATTTCTGCAACTTCTTCTACTAAAGCAGTTTCGTAAGCAGACTCAAGTTCTTCCTTGATTTCAGAAACCTTAGTATTAATGGCGGTTTCAAAAATTGTTCTTGCTTTTTCTTGGAATTCTTCAGAGAGTTCCTCACCAGCAATTAATGCGTTGATATCTTCTTCGATATCATATTCTACTACCACTTCTCCGTCTTCTTCACTTTCTTCAGTAACTTCGGCGGGTTCTTCGGTGGCATCTTCGGAAACTTCTTGAGATTCGTCAACAAATTCCTCTTCAGAAATTGTATCCTCTTCCTCAACCTCTACCTCTTCAGCTTTAACTGCCTTAGCGTTAACAACGTTTTTGACTTGTGCTAAAGATGGTTCTTTTAACTTAGCTGAATCGTCATCTGGACGATAATTTTCTGGGGTAGGGCCGCCTAGATCCTCCACTGGAACACCCATGGTTTGCATAGGTTCTGCAGGAGCTGCGCCTTTGGTTACTACGTTTTCCATTTCTTGTAAATTGTTACCAACGGACATTTGATTAGATATGTTTGTATTAATCTATATTTATTTATAAATTAAAGATTTGAGAGGAAATCGTTAAATAGATTTAACTTATGCTCCTCAAGTCTTCTTTGGTCAACAAGAGTGTTAATTGTTTTCTGAGTTCTTTCTGCAAGTTGCTCACGAAGGATTCCACCTTCCCAAACCCACTCTTTTCCTTCCATAATTCCCTGAACAAAAGCGTCAGGTGCAGAAGGATCGGCAACGATATCAGCAGCAGTTGCTAACATGAAATCTTCACCGACAATTTTATGACCTTCATTGGTCATCCTGAGTGAACCAACGCCACGAGAAGAAACACCAAGCATTACACCTTCATCGAGAAGAGAAGATGCAATCTTACCCATAGGAGTATTTAAGATACATGCTTTTCCTTTAAAATTATTTCCCTCTTGAACGAGAGAAGTAATTTTATGGGAAACACGATCCAGATTTACTGTAGGACCATCGGGGTGTCCAAGTTCACCAAGAGCACGACCTTTTTGAATGAAGTTTTCGTTATAACGTTTTACTTCATTGCAAAGAGTCTGAATGGGATACATTCTCCCATTCCTATTCTTGATTTCACCTTGAAGAAATACACCTTCAATGTATAACTTCTTATTGATACCTTTGCCTTCGGTAATGATCTTTACGTTTGAAATTTCTTCTGTGATGAGTTTCATTTTTTTTAGTTTGTAAATCCTACTTTTGCCCCTTTTACATCAGTTCCAGAATTCACCGATACTGTATAAGTTGGATTCTTTTCTAAAAATTCAACAGTACCTCTTAACATTGTAAAAGTTCCAATGGTTGAACCACCAGCAGATTCTTGAACAGTAACTACATAATCTGCAGAAGTACTTGTATTCACTAAACGAACAACTGTAGCTTCACTAAAACTTGTTCCAGATCCAACTGAATTTGGGACTGTTACCTCAGAACTCTTAATAAGAACATGGGATGCCATTAGTTCTCTTCTCCTTCGTCTTCTGATTCTTCACTGTCTTCAAATGCATTATTAAATAAAGAATTTGCTGCATATGGGCGCAATTCGTCAATTTTTTCTGCTGATTTTGCAAAAAGATTTGCTTTGATAGCATCAGAAATTTCTGATGCAGAAGCGTCTGTTGCAATTAAATCAACAACATCTAATGTATGTTCCATTATTTTTTTATATGATTATGTCTTTATTTATATTTTCCCACCTTTGGGTTTTATTACTGGTGGTTGCATAATCGATTCATCGGGCATCTGATCTTCTGGAACATCACCTAATGGCGCTGACATTGCCATAGGATCTTGCGTCATTGTTTGATCTTCTGGAGGTAATGCATTTGGATCTTCTGGAGGTAATGCATTTGGATCACCCGGTGGTGGAGCATTTGGATCTGGAAGAATTCCTTTTGCAATTTCATCTTGAATTTGATAATCAACTTCAAGAATCTCAGAATCTGTTTGTCTTAAGATTTTTTTGCGAACATATTCTGTTGAATAATATTTTCCAATATATGGTTCGATGGTTGTCAATAGTGTCAATCTGTTTGTCATCATTTCAGATTCTTTGAGTTCTGCAAACTGATTGTCATATAGGAAGTCATATTGGATATGATCTTCCATCATTTTCCAGTCTTCTGGAGTTACGATATTTTTTAAGAGTAGTTGTGTACGAAGCATGTCATTAAACATGCTTGAAAATCTTTTTCTCAGTCTACCAACAAATTTGGAGAATTTGAGTTCATCCCTCAGAATTTCTGAAGACCTTCCAAGATTAAATCCACCGTCTCCGGCAATTCTAGATTCTGGAACATTTAAAGATCTATAAAGTTTTTTCTGGAAATAATTGATATCAGTGATCTCACCAAGATTCTGACCACCGGGAAGAGTTGTGATTTCAGTTCCTCTACCACCTTCACGACGAGGTAACCAGAAATCCTCCATCATTGACATAAACTTGCGATCATCACGAACTTCACCAGTGGTTGCATCGTATGCAAGTTTATTGCGATAGCGACTCATTACCTCTTTGAGGTATTGTTCTGCTTTTACTTTGGGAAGATTGCCAACATCAATATAAAAAATACGACGTTCTGGGGCTCTTGATAATCTGTAGATGACTAAAGAATCCTCAATCATTCTAAGTTGATTGAGTGCTTTAATTGCTTTATGTAAATATGAAAGAATAGTACCTTTATTTCTATCAACTAAACCAGAAGTACAATAGGTGACAGAATCTTTCATGATCTTTACACCTTTTTGTTGTGTACCACCATATGTCATTTGTTTTTGTGGTGGTGTATACACATAATACTCTTCAATTTCTGGAAATTTTACCTCATCTTGTCCATTTAATTTGTTTACATAAGGTGCTTTATTCTTATCTCTTTTTTCTTGTTTTACATGCTTCATCCGCATGGGATCAATATATCTAATTTCTTGAATCCCATCCTGAGGTCTTTTTACATCAATTACTTTTAGATAATATAACCTACCATCTACATACCAATTTCTAAAAATTTCATGGCACTTTCTATCGAAGTCCATGAGTTCTTTGATACCTCTAAATTCTTTTCTAATAATATCTTTTAATCTATCACTTGCATTCAAATTTGACAACTCAATTTCTATAGGGGAATCGTACAGATCACTAACTAGTGCTTCATTAACAACATCTTCAATGGCATTATCACACTCTGGGTGTAATGCCATTTCTCTATATCTTTTTATTAAATCATACTCTGTACGATAAACCCCCTCAATATCTACATATTGACCATAAAAACCACTAGTTATATAATTATCAACCCCGTCCTCGTTTGAAGGAGGAACGGGGGATATTATAGAACTTTGTTTTTTATCGTTATTATCAATAGAGAATCCAAAAAGTCTGGCCATAGTATATGATTAGAACCCTGTATTATTAACTATTTATCAGTTAATATCTACGCCACCTGCTTCAGGTGAATCACCCTTGGTTGCTTCCCAGTAAAGAACTTGCAGATCCACAGTAAATTCTTGGATTGCATTTCCTTGATCATAAGATAGAGCAATTGCCGCAGTTGAAGTTGGGAACACATCATAGAAATGATATGATCTTAGTGTTCCACCATTGCGATCTAACTGATATACATATGCATCAGCAGTATAATTATTTGGATCAAGTTCACCGGTTCCATCAGAAACGCGATTAATTTTATTGATCCAATTTTCGAAAGCGGAACGAATAGCAAAGTCAGTGTCATTGATAACTGTAATAGACCAACTTTCAAATGATCTATCACCAGCAACTTTTAATGTTCTTCCTCTAAAAGGAACATCAATAAAAGCAACATTGGAAGCTGGAAGGTTTGCTGCCTTAACTAAGAATCTTGATTTATTGAGAACATCATTCTCGACTGACGCAATATCAGGAAAAGAAAGAACAACTTCAAATAGATTACTTCTGGCCCCACCGCCAGTTAACTGACTTTTAAAGTCAGTTATTTTTCTGAGTGGGGGTGGATTAAATTGATTTCTTGTCGCCATTGTGTTTTAACCTCTTTTTTTAAATTAAACGTTGCCGATTACTTCTTCAAATGAGACGCCAGTTCTGGTGGCGACAAAGGTCAGACCGATGAAGTTGATGGACTTCGCTGGTTTGATGTAAATGTCTGCAACAAATTCATTGTTATCAATGACTGCTGGAGTGTTATTTGTTTGATCACAAATAACAACAAAGTCGTAAATTCCTCTCTTGGATTGAACATCTCTGAGGAAAGGTTCGACAATATTTACAAAGTTAGTTCTTGTAAGTTCATCATTGAACTCAAAGAGTTGATCTCTTGCAGCAGCAGAAATTGCATTTTCAAGGTAAATAAACAGACGACGAACATTAATTCTGTCGAATGCTGAAGACTTGGCATATGCAGTCTTATCGCCAAATAAGATGGTTCCTTGTCCGCGAGAAGTAATAACTGGATTAACTCTCTCACTATAAAGTTGGTCTCTTTGCAGTTTTCCTGGATTGTATGCAAGTTTAACTGCATTCAGGATTGCGCCGCGATCAGTTCCTGCTGGAGAGAACCATGGGAATGCATTTGCATCGGTTCTAGCACAAAGACCAGCGATGTCACCATTTAGAGGAACATATCTAAAAGTATCATTAAATCTATCATACATGTACTTGTAACCACTATCAAATACACCATAAGTTGATGATGTAATTGAAGAATAGAAACTAAGGACATTTGTTGTTATAGTGTCAATGTCTCTAACAGTGGAAATAGTTTGATCATCTGTGTCCGTAATTGCAGCAGCTCTATATGGTGAGATGAATGCAACTGCATCTTGTCTTGCTTCGGCAACAGCAATCAGTTTGTTTGCTAGTGCTTTAGTTTCTGCAACACTATCATGATTTCCAGATCCCATAAGTAGGAAATCAATGTCAGTATTTTCTTCATTTACAAAAACATTATATCCAGAAATCAATTTGCTAAGACTTGATTTTAGTGCAGTTGCGGTAGTAATGGTAGAAATACCTGCATAATTTAAACCGCCACTCATTAGATTATTATAGTTACCAATACATGCAAATGAAGTAGTTCCTGCATCTTGATCCCAATCAGTATCAGTTACTAATTCATATTTTCCGGATTGATGATCAACTACAACTACACCAGCAGGTTGTGATCCAGCAAACACATATTCAGAATTCTCTGCTAAGAACTTTCTCCAATAAGAAGGAGAACCTGAAGAGAATCTAGCATCCTTTGCTTTAGATAAAGCCAAGTGCTTTTCTAAAACAGTTCCAGCATTTCCAGTGATTGATCCGTTGTCATCATAAACAACAACGTGAACTTCATCAAATCTAGCACCTCTAGAATTTGCATATTCACTAGTTTGTGGTCTTTGAGCAAGTCCACTCCAACTTACCTGTGATCCAGAACTTAGGGTTATTTTTTGTGCATCAAACCAGTCTGTTTCTCCAGTATAGGCAACTGTACCTGCAGAAGAAGTAGTATCTTTTTCAAACAGTGTAAAGTTTCCAGAATCTGCAAATCTATAATCACCTAACTTTTCATAATCTACATTGGTTTCTGTTGATGCCGCTGAAACATGGGCAACAACTTTCACATAGACTTCACCAGCCCCAACTCCAGTTACAACACCCTTTAAAACACCATCTAAAGCGGTGGTTGTTCCGTCTGTATTTGCTCTAGTTACTGAAATTGCCTGTGTAATTCCATCTCCAACATCAATTGATTTGGATACCTCAGTGTTGCTACCAAAAGATAATGAAACATTATCTAAAGCGATAGTATTCGTTGTTGCTTGGTTAAAAGTAACAATTCCAGAACTTCCAGATGGTAATGTTTGAATAGTAGTTCCAGATGGAACAATTCCACTAATTGGATTTATAACTTGACCAACCACAAGATCAGTTGTATCTGCAAGAGTTACTTGTGTGGTTGTAATTCCTAAATCGCCATCAGAGTAAGTTGCAACTCCAACAAAAGTTGTAACTTGTGTTGTTGTGATTCCAGTTAATGTCTGATCGGCCTTACTATCAATAAGTGCAACTCTAAGAGCATTGCCCCAAGAACCAGGATTTTTTGCTGCAAATACTACATCAGTAATTGTATTTTCAGCATATCCCAATTCATTGTAATGCTGAATGCTTCTAATTTTTACAGTACTAGCAGCACCAACCTTTGCATTCCTCATACCATCGTCATCAGTTCTGACGATTTGAAGTGATCCACCATATGCTAGATATGATGATGCAACCATCCAATGCTCGTAGTGCTTATCATTATTGTATGGTTTACCAAAAGTATTTAAAAGATCATTCTCATTTTGAATGAGAGTTGGTTCTCCAACAGGTCCTTTTGCAAAAGGTGCTGCAAGAGCACCGACTGAAGGAGAAACTGGATCGATTCTGCCTACAGTTAAATCAACTTCTCTAACTAAAACCCCAGGAGATGCTAAGTTTAATGGCATCTTTGTGTTCTCCTACAAGTCCAAAATTTAACTAAAAATATTTAGGAAAAGGGTTACTTCCAGAGGGGAAACTGTGCATGAACACTACCAATCTGGATATTCCCAGTTAGTGTTTGCTGTTTTTTCTTTTCTATTTCTTGAAATACGTTCTTTTGTACACTCTTTACATTCATAAGAATATGAAGAAGGAAATACTCCCCTATCCCTTCTTGTTAGATAAAAATCATCTAAAAGACTTTTTATTTCACCACAAATTCTACACTTTCTTTCTAAAAATAATAAATGTTCTAATTCAAAAGCACCATCTAAATCCATTACATATAATCCCACATGTAACTTCTGTCACCATATTCATCTGTATGCCAAGTATCTCCATCTTTGTCTGTGAAGATAACATCATCTAAACCATCAGATACAAATCCAAATGGTGCCATGTCCTGTTCAATCTGATTTCTTTGTTCTTCATATAATCTTTTGCGGACATCATTGTCCGTCATCTCTTTAAAATACTCTTGTGCCACTAACCAAGCAAAAATGACTAGACACATTGCAAGGTCATCATTACAACCTTCTTCTGCCTCAAATGTGTTACCCCTCTGTGCAAATGTTGTAAGTTCTGAAATAATCTCATAATCAGAAACTAAGATCTTGTCATCTTCTAAAAGTGTTTTTAAGTTTGAACAACCTAACTTTTTAACACCTGAAGTAGTTCTGACGCCAAGTTGCGATCTCTTACCACTAAACCCTTGACCAATAACCTGACCATTTCTACCTCTCATAGATGCCATGAGAATATTGGGATATTCCAAATCAAAATGTAAAATATTAGCTACTTGATCTCCAATATCATTGATCTCTACCATTATCCAAGCATTATTATATCCTTTTGCTACTTCCTCAATAATATTGGGAAATAGCATTGGTTTGATTTCATTATTTCTATACTTTGCTACTACCTTATATGGAAACTCTGTAATATCAAAAACAATAAATGCCGAATAGTCATTGCCCAATCCACGAGCAACGTCAACTGTCATTAGATAATTGTGTTCTTTTTCTACATGTTCATGAATATCGAGACCTGCATTCTTTTTGATAGGTTCTTGATATACAAGATTTCTTAGTTTTGCTGGATTGATAAGAGTATTAACAGATCCTAAGAACTCACACTCAAACTCAACCTTGAACTGTGCTTCAGATGTGTTGGCAATAGTCTGCTCCTTCCATGCAAGATCTCTTCCAGGGACTTCAGACCAGTGAACATCAGTTGGAACATACTCATTCTTACCTTTCTCCGCATCGTGCCACATGCGGTAGAAGTGATTCATACCACGAGGGGTAGAAACGATAATTACCTTTGTGCTCTGTCCAGAAGAAATAGTAGGATAAACAGAGGCAAAGAAGTCATCAGCAATGTGATTCGGGATGAACGCGAACTCGTCAAGAAAGATGACATTATAGGATCCGCCTCGGACAGCAGATGAAGAAGTAGAGTTAGACGAAATCTTGGAGCCATTTTCGAGTTCTAAACTACCTTTATTCCATGATATAATACCCTGTTGCATCCACTTTGGCAAGTTTTCGTATGCAAGTTGTAACCTACCAAGAAGGTCTCTTGCCGTTGATGCCTTGTTTGCTAGGATGGCGATGTTAACATTATCGTTAAAAACAGCGTAGTGCAGAAGATATGATACACAAGTAGTAGACTTACCAGTCTGACGTGGCATCTTACAAATATTAAATCTGTTATCATGGAAATTCTGGATAAGTTTTTCCTGAAACGGATACATACTGAAAGGCACGAGACCATGATCAAGAGACACAATCTTGATATAGTTTCTAGCGAAATAAACAGGGTCTTCCTTACACTTCAAGAATTCGAGGATTTGCTCTTCTGTAAACTCAATCTGTGTATTCGCTTTTTTTAGATTAGGATTACCAAGATAAACTTCACTCATAATAAACCTCCAATTAATAATTACCTTTGTTCAATCCAGTTAAGTACTGCAAGTGCTTTTTTGTTGGTGTTGGGAGCTGCACAAGCAAGAGTGTAAGTATCGCTGATTGTACCAATACCAGTTCTTCCAATTTGCAATGCTGCTTTATCATCAACATCAACCAAAGAGGCACCACCAGCAATCGTAAATCCTGAAAGGAGTGTTGTTCCTCCAGTGAGTGCAGTTGCTGTAGTATCATATTGCATAAAGGAGTTTGGATCTGGATGATCTGTCCAA
>Ga0208547_1001498_pt1 | contig 12825 bp, 14 predicted proteins | sample DEB08_DNA_5_FD_185501 | JGI IMG/M metagenome (GOLD analysis project Ga0208547, IMG submission 185501) | Aqueous microbial communities from the Delaware River and Bay under freshwater to marine salinity gradient to study organic matter... | ecosystem: Environmental > Aquatic > Marine > Coastal ...
AGATAGAGCTCTTCAAAAATCAGATGGCTCCTGGACTTATTTTGCTAGTGATGTTGCTTATCATAACAATAAGATTGATCGAAAATTTGATTATTTAATAAATATTTTAGGTGCAGATCATGCCGGTTATATAAAAAGAATTACAGCATCTGTTGATGCATTATCTGGAAAAAAAAATAAATTAATTTGTAAAGTAAGCCAACTCGTTAAATTAATTAAAAACAATGAACCTTTTAAAATGTCAAAGAGAAAAGGAGACTATATCACTGTTGACGATTTAATTGATGAAGTAGGTAAAGACGCTACTAGATTTATTATGTTAAATAGAAGTAGTGATGTTGAGCTGGATTTCGACTTTGACAAGGTTAAAGAAAAATCAAAAGATAATCCTTTATACTATGTTCAGTATGCTTATGCGAGAATATCTTCAGTATTTCGTCACTTAGATAAAGATATTAAATCTAACATAGATTTAAAAGAATATAATTTTGAATATACAGCCGAAGAAATTAATATTTTAAAAAAAATTGCAGAATGGCCTAAATGCATTGAGGCTGCTAGCGCCAAACTTGAACCGCACAGATTACCAGTTTATCTCTATGAACTTTCTTCAGAATTTCATTCTTATTGGAATTTAGGAAAAGATGATCCATCAAAACGTTTCATTAATGAAAACAAAAAAATTTCTGATAAAAATTTAATTTTTTTAAAAACTATCGCAGAAGTTATAAAATCAGGTATGAATATTGTTGGTGTTGATACTCCTGAAAAAATGTAATGCTTAAAGAAATTAAATATCTAGTATTTATCATTGTTATTTTCTTATTTCTATTTATGTCAGCGAAATATTATTTTTCAGATGAAAATAAAAAAAATTCCTATCGGTCGCTTAAATCAATTAATGAAAAAATATTAATATATTCAAATAATTTACCTGAACTTGAAGATGATACAGATAATATAGTTGAATATATTCAGCAAAATCAAAACAAAAAAAAGAAAAAATATAATTTTTGGAAACTCATTGAAAATAATGGTTAACCGTAAAGCTTTTATATGTGGAATTAAATCTTTTAGTTTAAATGTTAATGAAATTAATTTTCTAAAAAAACATAGACCCTGGGGCATCATTCTTTTTACGAGAAATATTAAAAATATAAAGCAAACTAGAAAGCTTACTGATCAAATAAAAAAAATCTTTAAAGATCAAAATTATCCTATATTAATTGATCAAGAAGGTGGCCGTGTTAATAGATTAAAAAAATTAATTTCATTTGATAATTTAACTTCAGCATATTTTGGGAAATTATTTATTCAGGATAAAAAAAAATTCAATATTTATTATAAATTGTTTATAGATAAAACATCTGAATTATTAAAACTTATTGGCGCTAATATAAATACTTTGCCTGTATTAGATTTACAATCTAAAGGAGCATCTAATGTAATCGGAGATCGATCTTTTTCTAAAAACCCAAAAATAGTGTCTTTAATTGGGGATATTTGCATAAATTTTTTTCACAGAAATTCAATTGGCACTGTTATCAAGCATATCCCTGGACATGGTCTGGCTAAATCCGATAGTCATAAATTTACTCCAGTGATTAATAAAACAATCAAATATCTTGAAAAAAAAGATTTCTATACTTTTAAAAATAAAAAAAGTTTTTTTGCAATGACGGCTCATGTTGTCTATGACCAAATCGATAAACATAATACTGTTACCCATTCTAAAGAAATTATTGATTTAATTAGAAAAAAAATTGGATTTAAAAATATTTTGATTTCCGATGATATATCTATGAAAAGCTTAAAAAATTCTATTAAAATTAATACTTTAAAAGCCTTTAAATCAGGTTGTAATCTTGTTCTTCATTGCAACGGCAATATGAGAGAAATGAACCAGGTCGCAGAAAATTCACCACCCATAGATAACTTTATTATTAAAAAAACTTCAGAATTTTATAAAATTTTAAGCTAGTATTAAGTATGTCTGATAGTGATTCTATTTTATTTAATGTAGAGATTGAAAATTACACTGGACCTCTTGATGTTTTGTTGGATCTAGCAAAGGCTCAAAAAGTAAATTTAGAAGATATTTCTATTACTAAATTAGCAGACCAGTTTCATGATTTTATTACAAATGAAAAAGAATTGAATTTAGAAGTAGCATCAGAATATTTATTAATGGCGACATGGTTAGCATATTTAAAGTCAAAATTATTATTGCCAGGAACTCCTGAGGAAGAATTCAAAGTTTTTGAAGTAGCTGAAAAGTTAAAATTACAATTGAAAAAATTAGAATTAATCCGATTATTATCTGAGCAAATGTTAAAGAGAAAAAGGCTGGGCAGAGAAATTAGATCTAGAGGAATGAAGGGCAATATAAGATCAATTTATAGTAGTGAATATAATTTAACTTTATTTGAATTATTAAAATCCTATTCATCAATTCTCATGACTAAAGACTTTCATAGAATGAATATCCCCAAACTACCTGTTTTTACAACTGAAGATGGTATTAAGACAATCAAAGAATTTTTTGGAAAATTATTAGATTGGAAAAAATTAGACGATTTAATTCCTAATGCATTTAAAAATGGCACAAGATTTAAAAAAACGGGTAAAGCCGGAATCTTTGCTGGTTCACTAGAACTAGTGAAAGAAGGAAACCTAACAATTAAACAAAATAATTTGTATGATGATATTTATATTAAAGAAAACAAATGAATAAAAAAAATACATTAACAAAAGATAATGTTATTAGCTTTCCTTCTAAGTTGACTGACGCTGAAAGAGAAATAGAAGCAATTATTTTTGCTGCAGCTGAACCGCTAGATATAGATACTATAGAAAGTAAATTATCGAAAAAAACTGATATTCAACAATGTCTTGATAAGTTACAAAAAGAGTATTCTAGCAGAGGTATCAATCTAGTTTGTATTTCTAAAAAATGGTCTTTTAGAACTTCGCCCAATCTGTCCAATCTTATGTCTCAAGAAAAAACTGTAGAAAAAAAACTTTCTAGGGCTGCTGTAGAAACATTAGCAATAATTGTTTATCATCAACCAGTAACCAGGGCTGAAATTGAAGAAATAAGAGGTGTAGCTTTTGGAACTAATACTTTGGATATACTCATGGAATTAAATTGGGTTAAGCCGGGTGGAAGAAAAGATGTGCCAGGTAAGCCAATTCAATATGTTACAACTGATGATTTTTTAAGTCATTTTAATTTACAAAAATTATCAGATTTACCAACTGTTGATGAATTAGGAGCTGCTGGGTTAATAGATAGCTCCAGTGTAGATAATGCTATTTTTGGAACAGGAAAATTTTTTAAGGAGAAGCAAGAAGAAAAAAAAGAGGATATATATTCAAATATTGATGAAATGTTAAGTGGGACCCTCGATCCAGAAGATAAAGATTAAAATAAAAAGTCACTTTTAAAATCAGTTTAAAAAGGTTATAAGTTTTTTATGAGCATAGGAATTTGGCAAATAGCAATTGTTGTAATATTAGTAGTTTTACTTTTTGGTAGAGGAAAAATATCTAGCCTTATGGGAGATGTTGCCAAAGGTATTAAAAGTTTTAAAAAAGGTATGGCGTCAGATATTACTGATGAACCTGAGCCTAAAAATATTTCCGAAGAAAAACAAGACTCTAACAACAAAGATTAAATCACATGCCTACTATCGGTTGGTTTGAGATTTTAATTATAGTTGCAGTAGCTATTGTTGTTTTAGGACCCAAAGATTTTCCAATCATGTTAAAAAAAGTAGGTTCATGGATTGGAACTACAAAAAGATATATAAATAATATTCAAAATGATGTTGCTAATATTTCTATAGAAGATGACGAACAATTAGACAAAAAAGAAATAAACTCAAAAGAGAAAAAAGATGATCAATGATGATAATGACTCAGGTTTTGTTAGCCATCTTGCCGAATTAAGAAAAAGATTAATTCATAGTTTTATTTTTTTATTTATTTTTTTTATTGGCTGTTATTTTTTTTCAGAACATCTCTATGGTTTTTTAGTTGAACCTTATGCTAAAGCCGTAAAAGATGATGGTATTGAAAGAAGATTGATTTTTACTGCGCTTCAAGAAACTTTTTTAACATATTTAAAAGTATCTTTTTTTGCAGCTTTTTTTGTGACATGTCCTTTTATTTTAATGCAAATATGGAAATTTATAGCACCAGGTTTATATAAACATGAAAAATCTGCAATTATACCTTACCTAGTACTTACACCAATACTTTTTCTTTTAGGGGGTATGTTGGTTTATTATTTAATAATGCCATTAGCTATTAAGTTTTTTTTATCATTTGAAAGTTCGGGAGCTTCAACTAATTTACCAATTCAACTAGAGGCAAAAGTTAATGAATACTTATCCTTAGTAATGAAGTTAATTTTTGCTTTTGGAATAAGTTTTCAATTACCAGTAGTTCTAAGTTTATTGGCAAGAGTAGGTATCGTTGATTCAGAATTTCTTAAAAAAAGAAGAAAATATGTTGTGGTAATTATCTTCGCTGCTGCAGCTATTTTAACTCCACCAGATCCTGTAACACAAATTGGTTTAGCAATTCCATTATTAATATTGTATGAATTATCTATACTTTCTGTGAATTTTATTGAAAAAAAACATTTAAAAGATTCTGATGCATAATATTAAGGACATAAGAAAAAATTATGATCATTTTGCTAAATCTCTTGAGAAAAGATTTTTAACTATAGATATTGATAAAATTAAAGATTTAGACGAAAAAAACAGAGCTTTAATTCAAAAAAGAGAAAATTTAGAACAAGAAAAAAAAGAAATATCTAAATCTAAAGATCAAAGTTTATTTGCAAGATCAAAAGTAATTTCAAAAGAAATTGATGTTTTAACTGAAGAACAAAACTCAATTAAAAATGAATTAGAGCAAATTTTGTCAAATATTCCAAATATACCTCATGAGGATGTTCCATTAGGTAAAGATGAAAATGACAATATCGAGGTTCTTAAATCTGGTAAAATTCCAAACTTCAATTTTAAAGCAAAATCGCATTATGAGATAGGTGAAAAACTGGGGATGCTTGATTTTGATTTAGCCTCAAAGACTACTGGTTCAAGATTTGTTTTTGTTAAAGACAAACTTGCTTTATTGGAAAGAGCAATATCTAATTTTATGCTCGACACACATATCAATCAAAATGGATATAAAGAAATATCTCCACCTTTGATAGCCTCTGAGAATACTATGTTTGGTACTGGTCAGTTACCTAAGTTTGAAAATGACCAATTTGAAATTAAATTAGATGATGATTCTGAGAGAAAATTTTTAATTCCCACTGCTGAAGTAATTTTAACAAATGTTGTTAAAAATCAAATAGTTGATAAAAAAAATTTACCAATGAGATTGGTTGCATCAACTCCATGCTTTAGAAAAGAAGCTGGCAGTTATGGTAAAGACACTAAAGGAATGATCCGTCAACATCAATTTTACAAAGTTGAAATGGTTAGTATTGTTGAAAATGATCAATGTATGAGTGAATTGGAAAGAATGACGAATTGTGCCACAGATATTTTAGACCAGCTAGAATTACCTTATAGAAAGGTTATTCTTTGCTCTGGAGATATGGGATTTAGTGCTGAAAAAACTTATGATATTGAAGTATGGCTGCCTTCTGAAAATAAATATAGAGAAATATCTTCATGCTCTTCATGTTCAACGTTTCAATCAAATAGAATGAAATCAAGATACAAAAAAAATAACGATACAATGTTTCTTGGAACTTTAAATGGAAGTGGTCTAGCAGTTGGTCGAACGTTAATTGCTATTTTGGAAAATTATCAATTAGAAGATGGCTCAGTCCTTGTACCAAGTAAATTAAGACCGTACATGAATAATATTGATAAAATTACAGCTATTTAAAGTTGTTTTAGATTAATAGATAGTATAAGAATTCTTTTTAAAAATAAGGAGCATTATGGACAGTTCAGGAATAGGTCAATTTATACCATTAATATTAATTTTTGTTATTTTCTATTTTTTCTTAATTAGACCACAACAAAAAAAAGTTAAAGAACATAAGGCAATGGTAGAAAGTTTAAAAAGAGGCGATAAAGTAATTACAACAGGTGGAATTACTGGTGTTGTCGAAAGAGTGATTGATAATGATACTGTAGAAGTGCAAATTGCTGAAAATGTTAAAGTTGAAATTGTTAAATCAACAGGAATACAAGCTCTTTTAAATTCTCCAGAAGTAAAAAAATAATTTTTTCTTAAGTGTTATATTTTTCTAAAATTAGAATTTTTTTAGTTTCTTTATTTACACTCATATTAATTTTTATAGCTTGCTCAAATTTATTTCAGTCAGAAGATAGTTTTTTTAAGAAAAAAATTAACTTAGGTTTAGATCTTCAAGGGGGGTCTTATTTATTACTAGAAATCGATAATGATCCTGTAATTGAACAAAAGCTTCAAAATTTAACTTCGACAATTAGAAATTATTTCAAAGATAAAGATATAAGACTAAATAATTTAAAAATATTGAATAAATCAATTATTTTTGAAGTTGAAAACAGCTATACTGATATTGTACTTGCATCTTTTTTGGATGAAAATAGTGAGATAAATCCATACTACCCAACATTCAAATCTCATCAAATGGATGTAATTGAGAATTCTGGCAAGTTTGAAATAGCTTTTTCAAAACAAGGTTTAGTTAATCTTAATACCTCTTCCCAAGATCAAGCTATAGAAATTGTAAGAAGAAGAATTGATGAAATTGGTACAAATGAGCCTAATATTTTAAAAAGAGGTAATAACAGGATTTTAGTTGAGTTGCCCGGCTTAGATGATCCAATGAGAATTAAATCTTTATTAGGAAAAACGGCAAATTTAACATTTAGATTTGTTACACAGAACGATGATGTAGATAACTTTGGTGTTGAAAAACTCAGCTATGAAGATGGATCTGAAGAAGCTTTTGTTAGTAAGCGAATTATTTTAAGCGGAGATAACTTGCTTGATGCTCAGCCTAGAATGGATACGCAGAATAATGAAACGGTTGTTTCATTTAGTTTAGATAGAGTAGGAGCCAAAAGATTTGGTAAAGCAACATCAACAGGTATCGGTAAACAATTAGCAATCGTTTTAGACGGAAAAATTATTAGCGCCCCTGTAATTAGAGATGCAATTGTGTCTGGTTCAGGCCAAATAAGTGGTGGTTTTACATTTCAATCAGCTACTGATTTAGCATTATTACTTAGATCAGGAGCTTTACCAGCACCTTTAAATATTATTGAAGAGAGAACTGTGGGTCCTGATTTGGGCCAAGACTCTATAGATGCAGGAATTATTGCGTTAATAATTGGTTTTTGTTTAGTGATAATTTTTATGTTTGTAAAATATAAAATATTTGGCTTGATTACAAATATCACATTAATAGCAAATCTATTTTTGTTGATTGGAATTTTAACAATTTTTGAAGCAACATTAACATTACCTGGAATTGCAGGGATTATACTAACAGTAGGAATGGCTGTTGATGCAAATGTATTAATTTTTGAGAGAATTAAAGAGGAAATTAAAGATGAAAAAAATAATATTATTGCTTTTGATAGTGGTTATATAAAATCAAGAACAGCAATTCTTGATGCTAACGTAACAACTTTATTAGCAGCAATTATTTTATTTTTTATGGGATCTGGTCCAATTAAAGGATTTTCAATTACTTTAGGAGTAGGAATTTTTACCACTTTATTTTCTGTTTACTTTATAGCGAGAATGTTAACTGGTCTATATGTGGTTAAAAACAAAGATAAAATAGGTTTAATTTAAATGATACCATTTAATAAATATTACAATCAATTTAATATATTTTCTATTGTATTAATTATTTTGTCTTTGAGCCTTCTAATTTTCAAAGGATTGAATTATGGAATTGATTTTAAAGGTGGCACTCTAATTGAATTAAGATCTACTGATAACAAAATTAATGTAAGTTCATTAAGAGACTCTTTAAGCCAAATGAACTTAGGTGATGTCTCGGTTAAAAAATTTGGTAATGATCAAGATTATTTGATTAAATTTGAAATAAACGATGCAAAAAATAATGTTATAGAGAATATAAAAACTAGTTTAGAAAATAGTTATGGAAATAATCTTAACTTCAGAAGGGTAGAAAATGTTGGACCGAAAGTTAGTAGTGAATTATTAAAATCAGGTATTATTGCTATATCACTTTCATTAGCTGTTATGCTTATTTATATTTGGATAAGATTTGAATGGCAATTTAGCTTAGGTGCAATAGTAGCATTATTTCATGATGTAATAGTAACTTTAGGTATGTTTTCTTTATTCAGTCTAGAAATTAATTTATCAATTATTGCAGCAGTGTTAACAATCGTTGGGTACTCAATGAATGATACTGTTGTTATTTTTGATCGTGTTAGAGAAAATTTACGTAAATACTCTGATATAAAAATTTATGAATTAACAAATATTTCAATTAATGAAACTTTATCTAGAACTCTATTAACCTCGATTACTACTTTGTTAGCACTGTTGGCGATTTATTTCTTTGGTGGAGAAATATTGAGAGGATTTTCATTTGCAATGATACTTGGTGTAATTTTTGGAACTTATTCGTCAATTTATATAGCTAACACAGTTCTAGTTAGACTAAATGTTACTCAAAAAACTGTACTTAGAGAAGAAAATAAAGATTAATTAATATAAATTTTGTGCTGCAACCATTGCTAACAACATTGGAAGAGACAACAATGTATTTGTTCTTGAAAATAACATTGCAGTTTTAGCTGATTTAGCTTTTACATCTGGTTCACAATCAACAATGCCAAGTGCTCTTTTTTGATTAGGCCATATTACAAACCATACATTGAAAGCCATTATTATGCCTAACCACATCCCAATTCCAATAGCTGTATGTTTTGGAATTCCAGAGCCAATACTCAACGTCATTGCATCGTGAAGATAACCGTTTAATCCTGCTAAAATAAGACCAGATAAAATAGTAAACAAAGCTGCCCATCTAAAATAAAATAAAGCGGCAGGAGCTATAACTTTTCCTATAGCTGGTTTTTGTTCATCAGGGATTTTAGCCATGTTTGGGATTTGTACAAAATTAAAGTACCAGAGTAATCCAATCCACATAATTCCAACTAATACGTGTGTGTATCTTGCTACCCAACTCCAAAAAGATCTATCAAATGCAAAGCCATCATTTTGAAAAAATAAACCAATAAAAAGAATTATTGCTAGAGCTAATGAAGCGTGAATTGTTTTTGATAATGATGAAAGTAAATTACTCATGATTCTTATATTATATACACTAATTTTGATTAATTATAAGTTTTTTTATTTTAGACTAACAATGGTTTTAAAAATTGACCAGTATAACTATCTTTAATTTTACAGATATCTTCTGGTTTTCCTTCTGCAATAATTTTTCCACCTTTAACTCCACCTTCAGGTCCCATATCAACAATATAATCAGCAGTTTTTATAACATCTAAATTGTGCTCAATAACTACCACTGTATTACCTAAAGCAACAAAAGTATGAAGAATCTCTAACAATTTTTTAATGTCATGCTGGTGTAAACCTGTAGTAGGTTCATCCAATATATACATGGTTCTGCCAGTAGATCTTTTAGATAATTCTTTTGCAAGCTTTATTCTCTGGGCCTCGCCACCAGATAGGGTAGTTGCTTGCTGTCCTATTTTTATATAACCCAAACCAACTTTTTTTAAGGTTAATAATTTAGTCTTGATATTTGATATATTTTCAAAATATTCACAACCTTCATCTACTGTCATATTGAGAACATCAGCTATACTTTTATCTTTGAACTTAATTTCCAAAGTTTCTCTATTATATCTAGTACCTTTGCATTCATCACATTGTATATAAACATCTGGTAAAAAATGCATCTCATAGGTTATTACACCATCACCCTCACAAGCTTCACATCGACCGCCTCTAACGTTAAAAGAAAATCTACCTGGTTTGTATCCCCGAGTTTTAGATTCTGGTAAAGCTGTAAACCAATCTCTTATTGGTCCAAAAGCCCCCGTATAGGTTGCTGGGTTGGATCTGGGTGTTCTTCCAATAGGTGATTGATCTATATCAATAATTTTATCTATAAGCTCAGTACCCTTAAATCCCTTGAAAGGTTTGGGTATTTTTCGAGATTTATTATTATTCAAGGTTAAATTAAGAGCGTTATAAAGTGTTTGTAGTACAAGAGTAGATTTTCCACTTCCAGAAACTCCTGTGACACAAGTTAAACTTCCTAGAGGTATTTTTAAATTTACATTTTGTAAATTATTTCCAGTTGCACCAGAAATTTCTAAAAATCTACCATTTTTAGCCAATCTTCTTTTTTGAGGAACATTGATTTTAAATTTGTGAGATAAATATTTCCCAGTAATACTATCTTTGCTATTAATTATATCTTTTATAGTTCCTTCAGCCACAACTTGTCCCCCTTTGCTTCCTGCTTCCGGACCTAGATCAATTATATGGTCAGCATTTTCCATGGTTTCAGTATCATGCTCAACTACGATAACTGTATTTCCTAAATCTCTTAATCTTTTTAAAGCACTAATTAGTTTAACATTATCTTTTTGATGTAAGCCAATTGAAGGTTCATCTAAAACATATAAAACTCCAGTTAAACCTGAACCAATTTGAGAAGCTAATCTAATTCTTTGAGCTTCACCACCTGAAAGAGTTCCTGACTCTCTCGAAAGGGTAAGATAATCCAGGCCTACATTTAATAAAAAATTTAATCTTTCATTTATTTCTTTTAAGATATGTTCTGCTATTTTTAATTGTCTCGGGTCCAAAGATTTGTTTAAACTTTTAAACCACTCTGAGGCATCTAAAATAGATTTTTCTGTAACTTCACTTATATGTAATCCGTCAATTTTAACACAAAGCGCTTCATCTTTAAGTCTGTGTCCATTACATCTTTCACATTTAGTATCTGATTGGTATTGAGCTATTTCCTCTCTTTTCCAATCACTATCAGTTTCAAGATATCTTCTTTCTAAATTATTTATTACTCCTTCAAATGTTTTTTTATGTGAATATTTTTCATACCCATCATCATAGTTAAATTTAATTTCTTCATCATCGGATCCGTAAAGAATAATATCTTTAATCTTTTTAGGTAATTTGTTCCATTTTTCATCTAAAGAAAAATTATAATGTTTAGCAATAGAAGCTAAAGTTTGTGCGTAATAAAGTGTGGTCGTTTTTGCCCATGGTTCAATAGCTCCATCTGCTATGCTTTTTTTTTCATTTGGTACCACTAAGTTCGGATCAACATTTAATTTAACACCTATTCCTTCACATTCTTCACATGCACCAAATGGACTATTAAAAGAAAATAATCTTGGTTCTATTTCTTCAATTGTAAAACCACTTTCAGGACATGCAAATTTTGTAGAAAAAATTAATTTCTCAGTTTTTCTAAATTTAGCTGGTAAAGTTTCATCTTCGTATTCAACAAAAACTAATCCATTAGCTAAATTTACGGCAGACTCTATACTTTCAGCTAATCTATTTCCTAAAGAGGAATTTAAAACAATTCTGTCTACTAAAACTGAAATATCATGATTTACTTTTTTGTTTAGTTCGGGGACTTTATCAATTTCATAAACAACATCATCTATTTTAATCTTTCTAAAACCACGTTTTTTATATCCTAAAATGTCTTTCTTATATTCTCCTTTTCGACCTCTAACCACAGGAGCATAAAGATAGATCGTAGCTTTTTTTGGTAATTCTTTAATCTTGTCAACTATTTGAGTGATCGTTTGAGAGGTGATTGGTTTACCTGTAAATGGAGAGTAGGGTATGCCTGCTCTTGCGTATAATACTCTCATGTAATCATAAATTTCAGTTACTGTTGCAACGGTAGATCTTGGATTCTTTGAAGTATTTTTTTGTTCAATTGAAATGGCAGGACTTAATCCTTCTATTAAATCAACATTAGGCTTTTTCATTTTATCTAAAAATTGTCTAGCGTAAGCAGAAAGACTTTCAACATATCGTCTTTGACCTTCAGCATAAATTGTATCAAATGCTAATGATGATTTTCCAGACCCAGATAGACCCGTTATGACGACAAATTTGTCCTTAGGAACTTCTAAAGAAATATTCTTTAAATTATGTTCTTTAGCACCCTTGATAACTATCTTTTTGATCATAATTCTAGTTGCTTTGAATTAATAAAATTAATATTCAGAGTAAATTGTGATATAAATATAAATTAATTAAATAACAAATAATAAATATTATGGCTGGAAGTTTAAATAAAGTATTATTAATTGGTCGTTTAGGCGCAGACCCTGAAATCAAGCAAATGGTAAACGGCAAAAGTGTAGCTAGATTAAGTCTTGCAACAAGTCAAACATGGAAAGATAAAAATACAGGTGAAAAAAAAGAAAAAACAGAATGGCACCGAATAGTTGTATTTAATGATGGACTTGTAAATGTTGTGCAACAGTATTTAAAAAAAGGTGCTCAAATTTATGTTGAGGGCCAACTTACGACTAGAAAATGGAAAGATGAACAATCTGGCCAAGATAAATATTCTACTGAAATTGTAATCCAAGGATATAATTCTTCACTTACTATGTTGGGTGGCGGAAGTACTGGTGGTGGAATTCAAAATGACACTACTCAATCATCTAATAATATCGAAGACTCTTCTCAAGTTTCTAGTGATATGGATGATGAAATTCCATTTTAATTTCTATGCAGAAATCTGAAGTACCTAAAGAGAATAAGATAAAATTAATT
>Ga0208547_1001499_pt1 | contig 12821 bp, 22 predicted proteins | sample DEB08_DNA_5_FD_185501 | JGI IMG/M metagenome (GOLD analysis project Ga0208547, IMG submission 185501) | Aqueous microbial communities from the Delaware River and Bay under freshwater to marine salinity gradient to study organic matter... | ecosystem: Environmental > Aquatic > Marine > Coastal ...
GACAGCGTGTACTCAAAGAGCGCGTCAAGAATGTCCATGCGTTTATCCGTGGCACATTGCTTGATACCTTACGGTTCAAGCCATTCCGTGGCAGAGAGATTCGTCCTGCTAACTACGGAGAGTGGGAGGTATTGTACTCAATACCTGTTACATACAATCCGTATTGGACTTCGTCCTTTGTCGATGCTGAGTTGACTGAGGATGAAATCCACTACGCAGATCGAGTTGTACTCGATACATTCGGCAGAGTCACAGCCAATGTGTATGCCTTTCCGAAGACACACACTGGCGACTGGTGGAGTATGTCCAACATCCGAAACATTCAAGCGAATGTTGAGATCATACTGTCGAATCGCAATCGGAAGCTAGCTAAGGCTAGCTAATACAAGTTCCCTCATTGACCCCACTTCGGTGGGGTTCTTTTTAACTGGAGAGTTTAAATGAAAAAACTTATCAGCGATAAATACCAATTGGTATTCAAAGTAGAAGTACAAACTGCTAGTGATGGCTATCTCTATGATGAGCTATGTGATATGCAACGTATGCTCGACATCCTGTGTGCTTGTGGGTATGCAGACGAAGCGGGTAGGCTCGTGGCTCAAGCACTTGGGCATCGTGAGCGTGTAGATTGGCAGTACGGTGATCGGCCTATTACTGAGTGGGTTATGGATTCATATGATGAAGAAGAAGATAATCCGTATAGTGTGTTCATTGGGATACACAGATTTGAGGAGAAATGAACGATGGATTTGTTAAATACAAATGGTGGCAATCCAAAGATTGCTAAGTCAACTAAGTCGATACTCGGCAATGACCAAGTTCGCATTGCTTCGCTGTCGATGCGTCCATCTAACAAGCGGATCTGTCCTGCACAGGATCTCGCTATGTGCAAGGAGCCATGCTTGAACACATCTGGCAGAGGTAACATGGACTCTGTCCAAGATTCCAGACAAGCCAAGACTGATTGGTGGCTGTCTGATCCAGACAGTTTCCTGACGAAACTTCGTCACGAGATGCATAACTTCATTAAGTTATGTCAGCGGCAGGGTAAGAAGCCTGTGTTCAGATTGAACACTGTGTCTGATATCCCATGGGAGAATCACCTAGACATTGGCGGTGAGTTTGCTGACGCATTCTTCTACGACTACACGAAGCTACCGCATCGCATTGGCCGTACTCCGCCTAACTACAAGCTGATGTTCAGCTTCAGTGCGAGTGCTGAATTTGCGAAGCAAGTACATGAGGCCATCAACAAAGATGTTCCAATGTCCGTAGTCTTCAGGCATGGATTGCCTAGTCAGTTCATGGGGCGTGTCGTCATTGACGGTGACAAGTCAGACATTGACAATGTCCAATCGGGTGCTGTTATCATTGGCTTACGAGCCAAGGGTAAGGCTGTCAAGGATATTGACAATCCCTTTATCGTAGATAATCCTGAAGCGATTGCAGTTGGAGTGTAATGTGAATCTTGATGATGAACCTAACATCAGAACAGCCTTCTTACGAAGGCTTGTTCACGCTTTGGCCGGAGCTTTCCTATTCTTCGGCACAATCTGGGTGGCTGAAACAGCCACTCGTATTTTACTTTCCGTAACTGGAGGAAATTAACTATGAGTAAACACATACGAGTGAAGATAACGTGTGAGATCGAGTTCGATCTTGCTGATCTCAATGAAGATGTAGCATCTGACATTCGTGAGGCTGAAGGTCTGGACGAGTTCGATGCTATCGAAGATTCACACATCATTACCTACGTTGAAGGGTGTGATGTGTACGAGATGAACGATCAGTTCGGCATCGTTGATGCTGACATTCAGGAGGTGATTGTAGAATGAAAAGTAGATACAAAATTGCTGTGGCTTCATACCACACATTCTATGTAAATAACTGTGACTCTGTCAGTGATGCCACTGACATTGTCATTGACAAGCTACGCTCTGTCTCTGACAGTGATGCGTCTGACAGTATGTCACTCGCTGATTGTGAAACAACAGTTGACTACGCTGTTTGTTTGGATTAATATTTTGAATTACAAAATTTACATTTGCTTAAGGAGCAAGTTATGAAATACGAAAACTTTGACAATGTCCCTGCCCTTCCAGTTGAACTGGTCTTCGACCCTGTTCGTGAGCCAGTGTACCGTAAGGGTGTCGTAGTTCCAGATCAATTCTGGATCATCAACCCAAACACAGATCAGCTTATCAATGATAAGCCATCTGGCAAGAACCATAACCCAGTGAACTACACCCATATGTGGGAGTCATTCCGTGAGGGTGTGGATCAATCTGGTATTGACACATCGAACTTACAGGTTCGATTCAATGTTGCTGATCGTAGTGCGGCATTCTCTGCTGACATTGTATTTAAACAATACAACTATGATCGGATCGTTGGCGAAGCCACTGAGATGAAGATGCGCATCATTGACTCACACGATATGTCATTCCGCCGTGACATCCGTTGCATGATTATGCGACTCGCTTGCACTAACGGCATGGTCACTGTCGGTGAGCGTCTCACTGTCAAGCAGAAGCACACCATGCTCTCCGATCCTGAGAAGCTCGGTGCTGTTGTCGCTGAGTATCCGTCTCGTCTGGAAGACGAAGCACATCTGTACAAACAGATGATGGGTACTCGTGTCACCAAGGATCAGGCGATTGCCTTCGCTCGCTCTGAGGTTGCTACCTATCGTATCGCTTCTGGCATCAAGGTCAACGAGAAATCTGTTGAGGAGTTCGCTCGTATCTGGAATGAGTATGCCGGTCTCGGAGAGACAGGCTACCGTTTATACAATGTGATGACTCACATCGGTACTCATGTCACTGGCCGTGCTGATACGGACTTAGCTCGTAAGCAGATCCGCATCGAGGATCGTGTCTCTGACATCGTGCAAGGCAAAGCCTTCCAGCAGTTGGCGGGACTTGCCGCTTAACTGTTTCTCCCTACCCCCCACTTCGGTGGGGGATTTTTTTTAAATAGGAAATGAACTATGGCTACATCATTCAACGAAGACTTCTATCGGAAGCATGGGTATTACCCATGGCAGAATCCGTATGAAGGGCGTAAGTCTGACGGCAAGGAACTGGAAGTTCACTGCCTGTCTTGTGATGAGGTGTTCACTGAACACTTAGGCATCGTCATCGAGGTGTGTCCACAGTGTGGTAACACTGACATGATGAACACTGTGTATGTACAACATGAGGAGACTGAGTAATGTATACGGCGCAAGTTCACTACAAGGATGGCGATGACTTCTGGACTGAGCGTATGACGATTGTTCCTACGTTCAAGACCATCGCCAACGTAAAGGATTGGGTACTGCGTACCAACGAGAACATGGACAATGTCCGTGAGGTATGTATCTTGAAGATCAGTAGGCGTACTGGACGCACAAAGATCCATGGATACTATGATTGGGATGGCAAGAAGCTAGCCCTAAACAAAGGCAAGGATGCTTGGATTCACAACATCTTTTATAACCTAGACTAAGGAGTCTATCATGATTGAGTTAATTAAAGTTGAGCGTAACAAAACTGCACCACGCCGCATGTTCTCGCACTCAAGCACTTCCAACTGGAAGACGTTGTTTGCGTCCATGAAAGCGGGTGACTGGTTCGTCATCGATCAGAAGTATCGTGGCCGTCTCGGTGCGGCAGGTAACTCATACCTGAAGGGTAAGTACACTCTGTACAAACACCCAGATCAGAATGAGAAGTATGTGTTCTTAAAACTTAAGTAAGGGGCATGACATGAAAGGGCGCAGGAATTTTGTACACAAACACAGTGCGCAAAGACTGCGTCCTGTCACCCATGTTGATCGTAAGCGTGAAGCGAAGAGGAGTGGTTCTATGAACGACATCAATGAAACGAATACTTGCATCCTTTGTGGTGATTCTTTCTACGGCATGGGTGCTAACCCATCTCCACTGGCTGACAGTGGTGAGTGTTGCGATTACTGCGACAACAATCTTGTGATCCCCGCTCGGATCACTCAGTACATGAACTCTAAAAAGCAGGAGAAAGACAATGAGTAATGCATATTATTCAGATGGGGAGATCATCGAGATGATCGAAGTAGCCTTAGTTAATTCTGTAGAAGCAGACCGGATTGCTAGCTTAGTGCGTGATCGATTCAGCCAAAAAGATAAACAGCTATCTTTTCAGGCTAGTCGTTTACGAACTGCCGCTGAGCATATTGGGTTCACCATGATCGATGAGTTACAGAGTTATGAGTGACCTACACGAGATGGCTGAAGATCGTAAGCGCAGTGATGCTAGCTTGATGAACTTCATGCAAAACAACAGAGTGTCCGTGATGTACGTAGGTGATACCCGTAGATGGACAGCGAAATCCACGGACAGTTTAGCTGAAGGTATTGGCAAGTCTGTACGTGCCGCAATCATAGATCTTGAAAGGAGGATGCGTGAGCGTAGTACTATCTAAATTTTTTAAATCAAGATGGTCTGAGGAACAGATCAAGTCTAAGCTTGACGAAGCCCTAGATATTTTATCTAAACACAAAGACTTAGATGATCTTAAAATCAGTAAGTTACGATCAGAAGCTGAGAAGCTTCTTAAGTTATAGGACTATGACCATGACTGATAAACCAAGGTATGTTCAACAGACCATGCGAGGAGGCGTGAAGCGGTGGCGGTACAACCCACCGCAAGACGCTGTCGATGCAGGTATTGTGTCCCGTGTCTACCTATCTACTCGCAAGGAAACTGCATTCAATGAAGCTGAGCGATTCAATCGAGCCATCGATGCATGGCGAGAGGAGAAGACACAAGTTCATGTGTACGATCAGACAGTGAATGGATTGATTCAGGAGTATCTAAATTCCCTTGATTATCAAAAGCTTAAGGATGAAACTAAAAAAGTTTATAAGTATCAACTGTCCATGATTGTGCTCACTGAAGTGAAGGGTAAGCTACTCGGTAAGTACCATGTCAACAAACTGACACAGCCAATGTGTCAAGTAGTCTATGAAAGTTTATGTAAAAGAGGTATCCCTTTTGCGAATCGTGTTCTTGCCGCAGTGCGTAAGGTGTTCTCATACGGGATGAAGTTCGGCCATGTCGAACGTAATCCATGGCGAGACATGGATACATATACGGAGGAATCACGTAAGGTTGTGTGGACTCCCGACCATGTCAAATTGTATTTACAAACTGCGTACTCTGACTTCAGTACACGATCACTAGGACTGATTGTGCATATGGCGTATGAGTGGGCACAGCGAGTGGGTGACATGCGTGAACTCACATGGGACTGTCTCGATTTAACGAGCGGCAAGTTGACCATGACTCAATCCAAGCGGAGAGCACAAGTTAAGATACCAATCAGCGATGACTTAGTGGAGATACTGCGTCAGCAGTTCGATGACTTCGGATGGCAGAAGTATGTTGCACCCAATGTCAATGCAAAGAATGCATCAGGTTTCAATGCGTACACTGTGCATTCACTCAGCCATGCGGCCAGACGTTTGATTAAGAGTGCGGGGTTACCTGATGAATTACGCATCTCAGACCTACGGAGAACCGCTACAACGGAAATGGTTGAGGCTGGGGTAGGCATGGCTCAGATCATGTCAGTGACCGGACACGCGAACCCACAATCGGTCAAGCCGTACATGAAAAATACATTGACATCTGCGACTCAGGCGTGTACGCTCCGCTCATCACACAGGCAAGAGGTACATTTAAGTGATTGATATACTTATAGTTATTTTAATACTTAGTATGTAAGGTAATTGTTATGTTTAAAATCAGTGATTTTATCGACACATTAGATTTAGATGTCGATCAAACGTACAGAGGCAACTGCCCTATCTGTCACGGAAAGAATACATTTACCGTGACTCGTAGCTTAGGTAACGTACTGTATAACTGCTACAAAAATAGCTGTCGCATTGCAGGTTCCCATCACCAGAACATGGATGCATTTACGATCAAGGCTTTACTTACACACGGTAACGCTACGATTACTCCTGAGAGCTATTCTGAGCAGGAGCTATGTACCTTTGAACTGCCTCCCTACCTAGTACCATATGAACAAGTAGACTACCCCGTAGATCCTATGTTTTTACGGCGTTATGGCATCAAAGAAAAAGATGTTATGTACGACATCAGGCAGGATAGACTGGTGTTTCCAGTACACACCGAAAGCAATGTACTTGTAGATGCAGTCGGTAGATCATTGAATGGCAGGCAACCGAAGTGGCTACGCTACGCATCGTCTCCTGTTCCGTATGTCAATGGGGGATCAAACAAGGTAGCTGTAATCGTTGAAGATGCAATCAGTGCATACGTGATAGGTGAATACTACATGGAAGATTGTTCTTGCGTGGCCTTGTTAGGTACACAGCTAACTGCATTTCATAAACAGTACATAACAAAACACTGGAGAAATGTTATCGTTGCGCTCGATCCTGATGCCCGTGACAAATCAATCAAGATTGCACGTGAATTAGGTGGCAAAGCATTGAACCTTAAAGATGATTTGAAGTATCGTAGACCTGAAGATTTAGACAACCTAGCGGAGATGCTGTATGGGACGTAGTACTTGGACTAAGGATGATGTGGACACATTAGTGAAAATGTGGAAATCCGGTATGTCATCTAATAAAATCGCAGATAAGCTGAAGCGTAGGCGCAGTGCCGTTACTCAATTCATCTGCAGAAACAGAGTGAAGCTAGGTCTGGAAAAGAGAGGCCATGATTTTGGAGGCAGACCCAAGAGAGGTACGTTTGACCAACAGTGGCATGGGCCAGTACCATGCGGTCATTGGATGATCACTAAACCGTGGAGGAAACAGGCATGAGCTTTAAAGAAGAAATGAAAGCTGGTCAAATAAAAAGAACAGGGGAAGAATATTATTTTTACGAGGAGTTCAAGCAACACTACACTCCTGACATTGAATTCTTTAAGTCTACTCAAGATGTACACAATTCGATAAGCAGAATATTCTGGCTGGACGAAGATGGTATGGAAGATGAGTACATTAATGTTCTTGAGGACATCAACAATGACAATAAGAATGGCATTGCCGCCTCAGATGCCAAGATTGATGCTTGCTTCTACAACCTGCTTAACTTGATTGCATCTGTTCAGTTGCTTGTTGAGGAGAGAGATCTGCTGAAGAAAAAACTGGAGGCATCATGAGTTATCCCAAGACAAAGTGTATGCACTGCGATAAAGATGCAGTGGCAGTTGAGGCAGACAAATTCTTTTACTGTGCTGTCTGTTGGATTAAAAAAATGAGGAAGCGGGGATGAGCAAAGTACCTTACGTTGAGAGGCCATTGCTTTGGCAGGGTGATGGCATTGGATTAACTGGTGAGTGCGCTTACCTGTGGGCATTGTTCTTAGCCAATGAAGCTGACATGGCGGATGACACCTTTGAGTATTCCAAATGGAAGTCGATGGCAGATGACCTTGCACCTAAGCAGGGGAAGCCTGTGCCTGCCGCTGTGTACTACTCCGATCTAGAAGAAGCGATTGAGAAGTACAATGTACGTGAGTACGTGTACCCCGGCAGTGATCCACAGGAGTGAGACATGAGTTATCCAAGACATGCAATGATATTTCGATGCGATGAAAGTAAATTCTGGTTAAACATCGTGCCGACAACTGAAACGGTGAGTGGCGACGATAGTCCACTGGCCTCTGAAACATTCGGGCCTTTTGTCTCTGTCACAGAAGCACGTGACTATGCGGATGATAACTTTCAAAATACTGGATCTGTTATTCCCGTGTATAAAATTGATCCACAGGAATGATGCATAGGAATACTATGCAAAATAAGCGAACCGTAAACAAGATCATTGGGTTCTGGGTGAACAGTTACAGGAGTGATCGCAAAGCCTTCTGGCTTGAACTGGTAGGCTTCGTGTTCACGGTAGCGGCCAGTATGTACCTAGCAATCCATGCAAACGCCCCTGACATGACAGTCGTGTATCCATTGTCTCTTGTGGGTGTGATCGCACAGGTGTATGCTAGCTACCGCAGAGGTGCGGCATGGGTCTTGTTGTTGACATCGTACTTCGTGTGCATTAACGTGTTCGGCTTTGGCCGTGCAATGGGCTGGTATTAAAGGAGAGTGTAATGAAACTAATTGATTTCTTGAGTGAGATTGAAGTCGATGAAAACAGTTTGCGAGATATACTGAGTGAATTGTTAGACAGCGTACTTATAGCTGAGCTACGTGAGTTTCGTGAACGCAGAATAGATGACTACCTATCTGTGAAGGATGGCGTGTCGAGAAGTATCTACGTGCATGGTGACCTTGAGCAGGATGCATTTGAGATTAGCAGACGCATTGAATCCGTTGACATGATTTTAGATGAGTACGTAGCAGGACATGAACCATTCGACTTTGACTCAGTTGAATGGTGGGATGACAAGGAGGGACTCAATGGCTAAGCATTGGCGAGATGCTATGAACGAGCGCAATCAGGATTGGATCAACAATCGTGATAAGCCAAGAGAAATTGTAACTAAAGTTCCTACCAAGAAATACCATGAGGGGTGGGATCGTATCTTCGGAGATAAGAATGGAACTGTCGATCCTAAAAAGCCTACTGAATAAAGAGTTTTATGATAACTACCGTGGCAGTAGATGCCCCGCTAAGATATTCCAAAAAGAATATTCAAAAATAAAGACCATGATCGATGAGGCCATGCAGAAGTATCAGCGTGACCTGACTGTCGATGAAGTCGAAGGCTTATTCTTTTCTGCTGATCCATCCATGACAACAGCACAGAAGCATCAGTTCCGGATGACGTTCGATAAGTTACGTAAAGAACAAGCGATTGGTCATGACGTAGCACAGGATATTCTATCCTCTTTGTTCCGACAGTATCTCGGGGAGGAGATAGCTAACATCGGATTTGAATACGTCAATGGTGATAAGTCTTCACTGGAACCCCTACGAAACATGCTCGATAATTACAGGGATGACTTCATCCCAGATGTCAGTGTCGAATGGGATGATCTGGAGATTGAGACATTGTTAAATCAAAATGATCTGGAAGCTCGTTGGCATTTTAATATACCGACACTCGCTGAAAGAATCGAGGGTGTCAATGCAGGACACCTAATCATCGGAGGAGCCAGACCGAATACAGGAAAGACTTCCTTCCATGCATCTTTAATTGCAGGACCACACGGGTTTGCGGAGCAGGGAGCGAACTGTATTGTCCTATGTAATGAAGAGGGTACACACCGTGTCGGTGCACGTTACCTGACAGCGGCAAGCGGCATGACACTCAAAGAAATTAAAGTGAACCCAAGGCAAGCACATCACCGATGGAATCGACTCAAGGAAAAGATACGCATCAAAGATGCAACCGGCAAGGACATGTACTGGGTTGAATCAATATGTAAAACATTTAATCCTGACATTGTTGTGCTAGACATGGGTGACAAGTTTGCTGAGTCATCCAGTTATACCTCCCAACACGAAGCACTAAAGTCCTGTGCTATACACGCACGTATGATCGCAAAGGAATACAACTGTGCTATCTTCTACATGTCACAGCTATCGGCTGAGGCAGAAGGGAGGATTCATTTGAATCAATCCATGATGGAAGGCAGTAAAACTGGTAAAGCATCGGAGGCTGATCTCATGTTATTAATAAGTAAAAACCCGCCAGTCGATGGGCAGGAAGAAGAAGACTACCAACGACATATCAACATCGTGAAGAATAAATTAAGTGGATGGCATGGATACATTACCTGTAATTTAAACTATCACATCGGGCGGTATGAAGTATGATTGAGATACCAGTATCGGATGAGGCATTGCTGAAAGCAAGGAAGCAGGCTGTTGAGATGGGGAAACTCAACAACAGTATTACGAAAGGGCAAGGCAATGTTGCTGGTTTTGTTGGCGAGATTGTGACTGCTGAATTGCTAGGTGCTACACAGCAAAACACATACGACTATGATCTTGTATTGATCAATGGTCAGACAGTCGATGTGAAGACGAAGAGAACTTCCGTCACACCACTACCTCATTACGATTGCAGTGTCGCTAAATTAAGTACACATCAATCATGTGACAATCTTGCATTTGTGCGAGTCAAGAATGATTACAGCGTTGCGTGGTTCTTAGGTATGATACCCCGCTTGCAGTATTACGAAGTTGCTCGCTACATGAACAAGGGTGATGTTGATCCGGACAATGGGTATGTCGTGAAATCAAGTTGTTATAATTTATCGATTGAAGATTTATGGAAGGTATCGATTCATGAAAGTAGTTCTTGATGTAGAGAACACAGTAACTAAACGTGACGGTAAACTACATTTAGACCCATTTACACCCACAAATAGTTTGGTGATGGTTGGGATACAAGTAGAGGGTGAAGAGCCTAAGCACTACACGTTTGACCACGTTGACTACGATTGTAAATACGAATATAGGAAGCATGACTGTGATGAGATACAAGCAATACTCGACAGGACAACTTTGTTAATTGCTCACAATGCACAGCATGATTTGCTTTGGATATGGGAGACAGGATTTAAATATGACGGTGCTATCTGGGACACGATGCTTGCTGAGTATGTGCTTCAGAAAGGAGTCAAGGAACCGCTGTCACTTGAAGCTGTTGCTGAGCGCAGAGATTTGCAGTTTAAAAAGCAAGACACCCTGAAAGATTACTTGAAGCAGGGGTATCAGGTTAATGAAATCCCATACGAAGAGCTTAAGGAATACTTGTACGCCGACTTACAAACGACCATGGCCCTGTATTATGAGCAAGCATTGGATCTGCGTGACGACATCAATCGTACTCTATATCCTGTGATTGAATTGACAATGGATACTTGTGCGTTGCTTTCTAAAATATATCGCAATGGATTTACCGTAGATACGAAAGCACTTGAGCAAGTTCGTTCTGAGTTTGAATTGGAGAAGCAGAAGCTTGAACAGGAGTTAGGCATTGACATCAAGGAATTGATGGGCGATACTCCGATCAATCTTAACTCACCAGAGCAGTTGGGCTGGGTGATTTATTCCCGTAAGCCGAAGGATAAAACCCAATGGGCTATGGCAGGTGATCCATACATGAGTAATAGTGACTTTAAACGACTCATTAATGAATCAACTACTCCAGTCCGGCGTACCAAAGCATCGAAGTGTTCAGACTGTAATGGTAACGGAACGTACTTCAAGAAGAAGAAGGATGGTTCTGACTTCAAAAAACCAACACGCTGTTCGCAGTGTGTCGGGAGAGGATATGTACTGAAAGACCTCGATAGATTAGCGGGTCTGAAGTTCACGCCACCAAATGCAAAGTGGCATAGTGCTAATGGATTTAGCACATCGAAAGGGAACTTGGAGTTTCTTGAGCGTGTTGCACATTCAAAGGGCATGGAACAAGCGGCGAACTTTCTATTTAAAATTCGCAGGGTATCTGCACTGGACAGCTATCTTTCTAGTTTCGTTGACGGCATCTATAATTTTCTCAAGGATGATGGCAAGCTACATGTCAGGCTGACACAGCACATGACATCTACTGGCAGGTTCAGTGGCCGTGATCCGAACATGCAGAACATGCCACGTGGCGGTACATTTCCTGTAAAACGGGTGTTCATCTCCCGATTTGCAGGAGGTAAGATCATGGAGGCTGACTTTGCACAGCTAGAGTTCAGGGTGGCGGCGTTCTTATCTCAAGATGAAGTTGCAATGAAAGAAGTTAAGGAGGGTTTTGATGTCCATTCGTACACGGCTCAAGTCATTTCGGAAGCGGGTCAGGCAACTACAAGGCAGGAGGCGAAGGCACATACATTCGCTCCGCTATACGGAGCAACTGGATACGGAAGAACACCAGCCGAAGCACGATACTACGAACACTTCACAGAGAAGTACAAAGGAATCGCAAGATGGCACAGAGAGCTAGCAAAAGAAGTGCTGACACACAAAACAATCTCCACACCCAGTGGCAGAAAGTTTGCATTCCCAGATGTACGCAGACGAAGGGATGGCTCAGTAACTAACTTCACTGCAATCAAAAACTATCCGGTGCAATCTTTCGCAACTGCTGACATAGTTCCTGCTGTGCTCTTGCAAATTCATGATCGGATGTCGGGCTTGCAATCGTGCATAGTTAATAGTGTACATGACTCAATCGTGATTGACATACATCCTGATGAAGAGGCACAGGTAATGGGTGTAATTGGGTCAGTTAATGGTGAACTGAAAGAAATCATTGACAATAAATTTAAAATTAATTTTAATGTACCCCTTTTACTTGAAGCAAAAATTGGTGTAAACTGGCTGGACCAACAGGAGGTCTAATATGACTACAGAAATAGCAACACTAAACAGCGATAACTTCGCAGAGATGGCTAAGGCCATGGGCATGTCAGTTGACATGGCAAAAGATACGAAAGCAAAGTCATCGACTCTGCCCCGCCTACGTATCTGGAATCAACCAGTCATGGGACAGGTTGAAGTCAAAGGAAAGCAGAAGAACATGGAGGTAGTACCTGCAGGTATGTACCGTCTTCAGATGCCAGATGGTAGCTTTATCTATGGTGAGACAGCACGTATCCGTGTGTTCGTACAGCGTTTTATGTACAAGCGTTACGATGCTGACGCAAAGAACTACGTCAAGACTTTGATGGCTGAAGATCTCAATGGAGATCTGAAGGATAACACAGGCGGGTTAAACTGTGGTAAACCCGCAGGATACATCCAAGATTTCCAAGCGTTACCAGACGACATGAAAGCATTGATCAAGCAGATCAAGCGTGTCCGTGTACTGCTTGGTGAAGTTGAGTTAGTCAATGCCGTTGATGAAGAGGGCAATG
>Ga0208547_1001501_pt1 | contig 12805 bp, 24 predicted proteins | sample DEB08_DNA_5_FD_185501 | JGI IMG/M metagenome (GOLD analysis project Ga0208547, IMG submission 185501) | Aqueous microbial communities from the Delaware River and Bay under freshwater to marine salinity gradient to study organic matter... | ecosystem: Environmental > Aquatic > Marine > Coastal ...
TCCATAAGAGTGCCCTAACGTCAGGTTTACTACCGTGAACTTTCAATCCACCGTTATACCAGTATGAGTGATCTCTTAGCTTGAAGCCAATTTTAGTTCTCTCTTCTTTTATAATATCATCGGTCACTCCGAAAATATTTGCTAAACCTCTTATTATTCCTTTCATCTCTCTCAATTTCTAATTCGTTTGCTGGCTTGCAGCAGAATTTAGCCAAGTGTTTCAGTTTGTAGTTTTTCATGTCGTTTCTTTTGTTTGGTCAAACCTATAAAACTATTTTGATTCTGCAAAATATTTAAACGTTTTCAATCAGGAAATTGATTCGCTTGTCCTTAACCTTCATCTTGTCAACCACTTCTCTATATGAGTGGATAGCCGTAGTGTGATGAACCCCTACAACATTGCCCACATCTTGCCACGTCATATCTGAAAACCTTTCTTTAACCATGTATAGAACAAATTGACGGGCAACAACTATTTCGCGTTTACGCTTCTTGCCTTTTATTTCTTCGATAGGTATTCCCGTAACCGTTGAAACTCGATTAATTATGTTTTCAATTTCTGACTCAACGTTAACCGTTTCTTTTAGTATTTCCTTAGTAATCATTGCAAATGTCGTTAACGTGCATATTATCGCTAGATATATCATTTCCTTCTGTCTTTTCCTTTAACACCAATCAAATTGAACATTTCTTCGTAACTCATAGCTTGCTCTTTATGTAATTCTCAACCGTCCTGTGTTTCCTTCCATCAAAATTATCTTCAAACCTGTTGGTCTTTATTTTCTCAATCTTTTCAACCTGACCGTTTTCTAAAAGATATTCATAAGCCATGTTCACAGGAGCATTGATTAACTCACCTTCTTGTTTAAACCACTTAGAACATAACTCATAAGCCTCTAAAGGCGTTATTGTTTTCGTTTGCGCTTCAGGTAATTGGTTGTAATTATACCCCTGTGGTCTAGCCGTTGAATCTCTTTTCCATTCCTTGTAAGCCGTTAGAACCTGACCAACTACGTTAACGCTTAAATGTTGCCCGAATGTAGACGGGTTGATTCTTTTGCCGTCTAACCATAGCTCTCGCTTTACGGCTAATTTAAAAGCCTCAGTTACTTGCGCCCCACTGAATTGATATTCTTCGTTTATAAAGTCGTTAATCAATTTCATTAAAGCCATTCCCGATTTGTCTTCGGGGAACTGATTGCATCCTACCAACATCGGCAGGGCTTTGATTGTTGTTATTAGATTGTACATTTCCGTATAGTATTTCGTTAATTGTTTCTGCGTCTATTGCTTGCATTATTTCTCGTGCCTCCTTGTCTTCTTGGGTTTCTACCTTCTGCTCCCCTAAATGTTTTAAGGTGTTCAATAGCGTAGACTTCCAGTTCTTAATCTTACGTGGAGACTTGCCGCCAGTTTTCCATCCGTTTACCTTCCAAGATTCGTATTTCAATTTAACAGCTTCTTGGTCTACGTTTGGTTTGTTGTCTAATGCGTATTCTAAAAACTCTTCAAAAGGAGGAACACCTTTATTAGATTTAATTACATCTTTATTTTCATTTACATTTTCTAAAGGCAATGCCGTGGCATCTGCCGTGGCATCTGTTTGGCTTTCACGTTTACGTTTTTCCCATCCTTTTAATGCCCTTTCTTTTTGCTTACGAGAATGCTCTGAACGTTTCTTTGCTTCAAGTTCTAAACGCTTGTTAAAGTAGTTACCTTCATCATCTATTGAGAACTTACTCAACACGTCACTAGATACGTTAGGTACGGTTATTTTAATAATCTTTTCTGTAAGGTGTCCTTTTTGATGCTGGAGGGCTAAAAGTGTAATGTATTGTCCTCGTTCTTCAAAAGTTAAATCAGAAACGCCTGTAAGAAAATCATTAGAATAAAAAAGAAAGGCAGGGTCTTTAGCCATTATGTAAAGAGTTAGGGGAGGTGCGGCAACACCCTACCAACAGGCTGTAACCTCGCGCTGCCGTAGTTTTATCCCCTTGTGTGTAAGTGCTATTCATTGGTTACATTATGTGAATCACTATTTGCCGTAGTGAACACTACAAATATAAGAAATTATTTGCTTGTTTCGATTATTTTGTTATGCAAAGTCAATTGTTTGTTGCTTTACCTTTTCCTTAAATCTCTTTTCAGCTTCTTGCATATTCAAAATAGCCTGTTTGTAATAACTATCTTTTAGCTCAATTCCGATAGCCTTTCGACCCATTGAAACGGGACTAAATACTTCGCTACCAACACCCATGAAAGGAGTTAATACAACCTCATCAGGATTTGAATACAGTTCAACTAAACGGTCAATAACGTCTAACTGCAATGGGTGTACGTGCTTTTCGTCATCTTCTTCTTTACTATCTATAAATGGTAGCACGTTTCTGTTTCTAATGTCATCCCACACGCTTGATGCGTAACGTTGCCAAATTATATGAGCCTTTTTGTTTGTCTTGTGGTCTTTCCAATTTTTGTACTTAATTAAAATGTCGTTCCAGCTACCATACTTTCGTTCCATTTCAGGTAGTAAAGGCGTTGAACCATAGTACTCATCCATTCCCGTTTCATGTGTTACAGGAACTTTATTTTCACCACCCTTTCTAAATACTAAAACGTAATCAGGAATAGCCGTAAAACATCGCGTTGAATCTTCTACAATGTTTTTGTGCATCAAACTCTGAACCATTGTTCTCATCCTAACCTCTAAAGGTTCTTTCCAAATTGTTATTCTATTGTTGTACGTAAAACCGTATTTCTGATACAACTTAATTATCTCATGCGGAAAGTCCCATAAATTATGCTTTGTAGTGTTTGTGATTACATCTTGACAATGAACCGCGCTGATACGTCCAGCCTTAGTTACCCTTGCGATTTCAGCAATCAGGTACTCGTATTGTTGCATAAACTGTTCTTTGGTTTCACAGTTGCTAAAGTCGTGTTCGCTGCTTGAATAGTTGTAAAGTCCCGCAAACGGTGGAGAGTAAACGGTTAGGTCAATGCTTTCATTTTCGAGCGTTGGCATAACTAGCATGCAATCGCTATTGTACAGCGCGTAACGGTCTGTTATCAATTGGTCTTTTACTCTGTTTTCCATGTTGTTTAGTTTAAAAATGTTGGTTTGATTATTTCCTTATTGAACTCTTTTTTTGATAGGTCAACACTTGTTTTTATGTTTCTCATTATTTGTCTCTGAAACTCTTTAGCTTTTTCTGTTTTATAGGTCAATGCGTCAACAACTCTTTTTTGACCATCAGAAAGCACAATGTCAACGGTTACTGGCTTAGTTTGTCCGAACCTCCAAAACCGCCTGATTGATTGGTAGTATTGTTCGTAAGACCATGTAGGGAAGTAAACAGTATGTTGACAATGTTGCCAATTCAATCCGAATGATGTCATCTTTGGTTTAGTGATTATTCTGTCAATGTTTCCTTTGGCAAAATTCAAAAGAATGTCCTCCTTTTTATCAATGCTCATTCCGCCTAAAATCTCAACGGCATCTTGGTCAAGTTCATTAAGTAGTGCTGATTCATCATTGAAATTGCACCAATAAACAGACGTTTTACCGCTTGCCAATTCCACAGCTTTCTCACAACGTTCTTTAACTGTTCCTTTTTGTTCTTCTCGAACTTCGCTCATTGTTTTTGCAATGCCGTTGAACATTTGTATTTGACCGTTTATGACCCAATTGCTTTCATTCTTAACCCACACTTTGTTCTCAATCAATTCAGGCAACACATAACGGTCATCTGAAAAACCTAAATCAGAGGGCTTTTTAGCCGAAATAGACCATTGATTAACCCACGAAAAAAAGTCATTTTTAGCATGTGGTTTTAAGTACCATTTTGTTCCAATTTCTTGAGGTCGTATGTTGTTCTCGTTGTTTGCGAAAAACCTAGATAACATGTCCATATATGGTAAATAACCTAGTGCTTCGCTACTTGTTCCAAACTCAACATAATCATTTGGTGCTGGAGTTGCAGTACTCAAAAACCTGTAAGGTATCTTCTTAATGAAAGCCGTTATCTGATTCTTAATCTTACCGTCAAAGTTCTTTAATATCGAACTTTCGTCAAGTATAACGCACTCAAAATCTGAATGGTCAAAGTAGTGCAACCTTTCGTAATTGCAAACAACTATCTTTTTCGTATGCTTACCATCCTTTGAATACTCAACGTCATCAACACCTATCTTTTCAGCTTCCAATATGAACTGAAACGCAACGGCTAAAGGCGTTAAAATCAATACCTTTTTGTTGGTGTGGTTTACAACGTTTTGAGCAATGGACAATTGAACCAGCGTCTTGCCTAAACCTGTGTCAAGAAACACCGCTACCCTACCTTTTGCAACCGCCTTTTCAATAACATACTTCTGAAAGTCAAAGGCAATGTCAGGTATAAAATTTGCATCGAAACCAAACTCACCTATCGAGTGCCGCTTGCTTTCTAAAAACTCTTCGTACTTCATTTTTCTCTGTTTGTTTTGTTAAATAGTCATCGCGTAAATCATGCCCAATGTAAGTAGGTTAATTGTAAACCACAAGGGAAAAGCGTATTTCCGAAATCGTAATGTGTTAGCCTTATCCCAACGCCTAACTTGGTATCGTTTCATGCCGCTTCTTTTAAGGTTAAACCGTAAACATCCATAAACAGTTGGTCATTCATTCTGAAACGTTCCTCCGACCTAATTACAGATTGATAAATGGACGACCTATCTTTGCCAAATACATCAGCTAGGACGTGGTGAATGCGCCCGTATGTACTGAACCTTTCACAAACCTTAAAACATATCACATCGCGTTTAGTAACGAAGTTATCAACTCTGCAACGGTTGTTTTCATCTGTAATTTCGTAGCCTATCTGATTAGACCAATAAGTAGCTAAGTTCTTGATTTGCTTTTCTATTGTTGCGTCCTTTGACGATGTGTTAATAAGTTGCATTTGGTTTATAAGCGTTGATATTTCCGCGCTATCTGTTCCGATTAAACATCCGTAATAGCCTAAGATGTCAATGATTCTTTCTTGTTGTTCTGTTGTCATTGCCTGTTGATGTATTCGATTATCTTTTCCATTGTCTCAAGTGATACGGTGCTACCGCAGAAATAACGGCAAACAGTTGAAGGTGCTAAACCGATTCCTTTCGCAATGTGAAAGGGTTTGATGCCTTTCTTGTTAGCTTCGGCTATTACCTCGTCTAGTTTGGGGATGTTAAGGTGTATCATACTACTCCGTCATTCCAATGTCCGAGGTATAGAGTACCATCATTTGGATTTTCACCATAAGCCCACATGAGGTCATAATCATCACTAAAGTAATTTTTCTCTAATAAGATTACGTTTTCAAAGATACATGGAGAATCTCTAGTAGCTATTGCTTTATCACCGTTAAAGTATTTCACAAACTCAATCGGCTTTTTCTCTTCTTGTTTTACTTCGGGTTGCCCGAAGATGCTTGTCTTTGTCATTTGTTATTGATTTGTTCGTTTACAGTGTTTTTTTTTCTAAATCCATTCGAAAAGTTTATAAATGGCTTTCATTTTTCGCAATCACACAATTCAACATCTTCACCGATAAAATGCCTTAAATCGGTAATTACTTCTTCAAGGTTTTCAATCAATTCTTTTGCTTGGTGCTTGTTCCAACACGTTTCAGTTACTTCGCTTGAAGTCACTTCTATAAATTCGTTTTTGTAATTTCTAGTTTTTAACATCACAATGTTTTTTAATACCCGTTAATTAAAGACCACATATTAACAGTTGAACAATAGTCTATTTTATCTTTATTTTCAGATATGTATTTACATGCTTCATATCGTGTTTTGCCATTGTATTTGATACCTGTTTCACTTTCTATATAACTAATGTATTTTAGCTGTTTAATTGTTTCACCTTCACATGTTTTATTACAAAGGTGCTTTTCAGTATCTGATTGATTATTAGCGTTTTTAATCATGTCGTTGTCACGTTTATTAGTTAAAAAACTGGACAATTAGCACACTATGAGTAGTATGCTAATCTGTACATTTCTTCATCTCTTTCAATTTGTTTAGAAGCTGTAACCGCTGCAAGATTTTTTGAATCGCCTGTTTTTACAAGCCAATAAAATGTTTCTTTTTGCTTTTTAGTTAGTGATAAAATGATAGCGTTAACTTCTGTTTCTGAAAGTTGTTTTGCTTGCTCTTGAGTTTTCATGACTTTGTTGTTTTAGTGTTTGTTTGTTTTGATGAATCAAATGTCGGAAACGATTTCGACTTGTGCAAATTTCAAGGCAAAATTTTTTTTAGAGTTCTTCCAATTTAGCTTTGTATTCGTCTATCATTTCTTCAAGTTCCCAATCGTAGAACTTAACCGTTTGAAGGCTTGCAACGTGCATTGCATCAGCTTTGCCTTGTGATTCTTTGTCTAGGTTTTTGGCGAACTCGTATTGCCTACCCTGTTGCATGACATTACACCCGTAACATTGTGGTCGGCAGTTCTCTTCATCCCATCGAGTAGCGTAACGAGAACGGCTCATAAAGTGCCCGCATTGAATCTTTTTCCAATGATAGGAACGCCCGCAAGTAAAGCACTCAACAAAGCCGTCTAGGTTAGCATACTTCAAACGAATATACTGGCTAAACACTTTGTCGAGTGCTTTAACTATTGCAGAACGTTTACGCTTTTTAGGCATCAGAACGGGAGGTCATCGTCTCCATCATCATTAGTACTTGCAGTTGCCTTATCCCTAGCAGCAGACGCAATAACCGCGCTACCGTTTTCTTCGGTGTCTACTTTCCAAGCTGTAAGATTGCAATAAAATTTACCGTTGTACTCATTGCCTCTAATGTCGTAGTGTACGGTTACAATTTGCCCTTCTTGCAAGTTGTCAAGTAGTGCCGTTCTATCCTTAGTAAACTCAAAAGGAATTGTTTGCGGATAGTCTCCTGTGGTTTTTAACACAAGAACTCTTTTAGTAAATCCGCTTTCAAATGTTTGTGTGTCCAGTACTTTATGAACTGGTGCTGTTAGTTGGTTGCTCATTCTAATTTTGATTTGATGTTAGTAATTCTCTTTTCCATATAATCGCTGTAAAAGTCGTTAAATTCCTCGAAACCAGTTTCGTGTTGCTGCCAATATACAAACAATACACCACGCAAACGTTGACTAAGTGACTTACCATTAGGCACGTCGTCAATTGATAGCTTTGACTGTTGCAGCGTTTCAATCTCTTTAGGCGTTAGGTCGTTAGGTGCTATTCCGATTGAGCAGAGTTTGTTCATCAATGCGAACAGTTTACCGCATTCTGTCGGGCTTAATTCCTGCGTGCCGAGTACTACCTTTAGCGTGTTGTCTTTACGCGTTTGTATCGCTTCTATTTGGCTTTTTAGTTCAATCATTGAATAGTTCTGTTTGTTTAACGTCTTTCTTCCTAATAATACCCAAAGCAGTTTCAAAGATTGTTCGCCCAGCTTCGTAGTCAACTAGGTTTCGGGCTACCTTGTTTAATCTTTGACATCCTTTATAATTCCTAAAGTCATATTGATGAAAATCTGATAAATAATCAATGTTGCCAGTCTCAATCATGTTCTTGTAAACCTTTCTTTCTCCAATGTTGCTTGGTAAATTGAAGTTTGTCCAATACAAGTGTCTACCACGTTTCTTTGCAACTATCAAAGGTTCATAAAATGGAATTACGTTCTCAACAACATATTTACCTTCAAAGTAATTGTCAAGAAAAATAACCTCTTCATACAGTTTCATATCTGGGTAAACAGCTTTGAATGTTTCGCGTGTTTTTTGACTAATACGAACCCTAGAATGACTTGGGCAAGGTGGTGAACTCCATATAAAATCAAATTCTTTGTAATGGTCTAATAGATATTCATGAGCATCGGCAACTACAACCGTATCGTTAGGGTATCTTTCCTGATACAACTTTGCCAATTCAAGGTCTAATTCAACCGCTGTAACTTTCATGCCGATGTTAGCTTCTTCTGCTACTTCATCCCACTTGTATCTGTTGCCACCCAAACAAGCGTATAGGTTTAAAACTTTCATCTGTTCTCTGCGCGTATTTCGTCCTCCCTATACTTCTGTGCCTTTAACGCTTCAATAAACGCTTTGTGTAGTTCTTGCCATTTAGAATCCTGTTCGTAAAGTGGTCGAAAGTTAGGCTGGTCAATGCGTTTGATTGTCATTTCTTCGCGAAGTGCCGAAGGTATTTCCATGAAACGTTCCTCGTCAATCGTTGCGTAGATGTACGTTTCGCGGAGGTCGTTAAATAGGTCTTTGCTCATAGGTCAAAATTGTCGTTAATTTTAGCAATTGTTGTATTTAATTGCCACCCACTCCAAGTAAGCACTTCCATGTATGTCCGCTGCCAATTAACCTGCCACAGCAGATGTATTTGTTTGGTGGCAACTCCGCTCGTTCCTCGCTTAATACAACATCAGCTATAAGTAACGCTTCATCACTCGTTTCTGGCTTTTGGCTTTCGAGCTTTTCTTCAAGATAATCAATGTAGCTATCCAAACGTTGGATATGCTTAAACAATTTCGGACTATCTGTGTAGATTTTATTGGCTTCTGAAAGTCCAATATCTCCAATGCTATCTTTAATGTCAGGTCTTTCCATCGCACTCTAAATTTTAAAGGTTATCACTCGTTTCAATTTCAGTTTTGCGCTACCCATAGCCGTTACCGTTGTGTAATAAAAATGATAGATAATCGTATTTATTCCCATTATGTGCCTGTTACATAACATCTTTTAGTGCTCGAATCTTTTCCTTCAAACTAGCCTCTACTGATTCGCTGATTGAATATTTCGCTTTAGCTTGCTCAATCGTTCCTTTACCTTCTGACACGCCTTTTAGTATCGCCATGAATACTTTGTCGCCTTCTTTTACTTCTGTCTTTACAGGCGTTGTTATTGGCTTTGAATTAGTCCCTTTGCCGTGTTCGTTTGTTGCGTCTGCATCCTTCGTGTCATCAATAAGGAATAAGCCGTTTAGAGCGTATTTACGGGCGTAAGAAGATGAACTGCCAAATGATTGTGCGATGTCCATTCCTTTGCGGTTAGGGTCAATTCCAGCTTGTGCCCGAACAATTACTTCATCATCTTTTGACCTTAGAACACATTCAGCTTCAACGTAAACCATGCTTCCAACTTCTTCAACACTGTCGGTAATGGTTAACGTGCAATTGTGCTTTTTCAGTAGTGGTTTGACCGCTTCTAAGATGTCCTCACAGCTTCGGTACTTATACTTTCCAAATGAATTGTATTGATTTTTGGGAGCTTTAAGCTCGTTTTGAATTTCAGTTAGTGCTTTCATCGTTTACAAGGGTTATGAATTTGTATGTCTTTGCTGTTGTCTAGGCTATCGAAGATACGAATAAAATCTGTGCCTAAAGCGGGTTTAATTGGTTGATAGTCAGCGTATCTACATACCATATTGAACTCTAATTCAGTTACTTCAATAGGTTTAAAATCGCCTTTGTTTAGTTCGTTAACCGCCCCTTGTGCTATCGTTCTAGCTAAAGCTGGAATCTTCGGGTCTATGAACTTGTTTAAAAAGTCTATTGATTTCATTTGTCGTGGATGTTACGTGTGATTTCAAAATCTTCTTCAACTTGCGACATGTGGTACTCAAACGGTGAGTATTGATTGTAAATCCATTCAACAGTTTGGTTTTTAATTTCGAAAACATCTGACGAAACTAAGTCTCCCTCATAAATCTTGTTACCGTTCTTGTCAAGTAATCCTGTGAATTGACCTACTGTTTCGGGTATTACTTCGTGGTAATTATCAGATGCGCCATAAAGATTATGAATGAAATATTTGTCTGCGTGCCATATAAATGACCCATAAACCCACTCACCGTTATCAACTCGTTTCCCTCTAAATTTTATCGTTCTCATTTGTCGTTTATCATTTCGTAAATATCGTCAGCTAAATCAATCACATCTAGTTCCTGTACGTCACTCGCCCAATCTTCGCCTACTATTGTAGTAATCTCGTCAAGCGCGTTCTCATTGCCTTGCACCTTTTCAAGAAATTCGATAGGCTTTTCAGAACAGTAGGCGTCTAATAGAATTAAATCGGGCATTCCGTTAGGTTCGTAATGAACTGTAACCTTTAGCCCTTGCCATGTGATGTCTGTTTCTTTTTCCATTATGATGTTGCTTTTTTGATTGCGTTGTCGATTATATCAAGCATTGCTCCAGCTTCAAAGTCTTTTCCATCTACGCTATCCCATGTTATTCCAACTTGTTTTCTAAATATTTTCAAAGCCTCCAACAAATCAGGTGCAGCGGCTATCAGTTTGGCGTTTGCTTTTGCCTTTTCGTAATTCTCTCCAGATATTTGATTTGAGATTTTTACCTGACTTGGTATTGATATTACTTCTGTTCCGCTTGCGAACCATTCTCCTTTCGTGTGTTTACTTTCCATTATAATGTTGCTTTTTTGATTATGACACCAAAATAACGGCATAGTTTTGACTTATGCAAATTTTGACCAAGAAAAAGTGAGAAAATTTAGCCCTTTGTATTCAGACTATCGTAAACGACCTTCGATAATTCGGAAGTTGTCAACCTCGTAACTGCCATCGGAAGGGTCGACAGAAACATACGCAAAGCCATGATTCCATTTGTTGATAGGCATATACTGTGGGTGCATTTCACAAAGACAACCAGTTGACCATGTAGTAACGATTTTACCCTCTAAGTTGTTCTCCGTGTGTTCGCTTGTTTGGTGGTTGTGTCCACAGATAACGCTTGCCTTAGCCCGCATGTAGTACCCTCTAGCTGGGTTAACAGGACTGAAAACAGAGCGCCCAAACTCGTGACCGTGTAGAATGTTCAAGTGTCCAGCTTTGATAATTCGTTTGTCCTGTATTAACTCACAACCGTATTGACCGAACTTTAGCAAAGTGTCTAAAGTAAATTCAGACGTTCCAAGTAGTTCAGGTGCTTTGGTTCGCAAGTAAGCCTCATACCTTTCCTCATGGTTTCCAAGTTTAAAGTAGATAGGGCATTGCAACTCACGCTGAATGATTTCCAATAGTTGCCGACACGCTTCTAGTTCTTCGCTGAACTTTCTTTTACGCGGGTCTTTTTCATAACGCGACAACGCATAGCAATCCAGCGTGTCACCGTTCAACACAACCGCGTTAACTTTCTTTTCCTTGCCGTAATTGATGGCAATGGTCAACGCTTCAATGTTGTGATAAGGTACGTGAATATCCGACAAAAGAAGTATTCGAGTTGCGCCTTTTGGTAGTACATACGCATCCCACTCATCTTCATCCGTGTCAGGTAATCCGAACGGGTTACCAATTCCTAATGCTTTAGCGTGTTGTGCTTTTTCTGTTAAAAGGTCAGAGCCTTCACGATGTTTTCTATCTTGGCTACCACGCTGACCCCTATAATACCGTATAATGCTACGGACATTTTCAACGTCTTTAAATACCTTGACGTTCTTCTTGTAAATAAGTTCTGCAAGTGATTTGCTAGGTAGCTCTTTTGTCAATCCATCGTTCAAGTATTCTAGAACGATTTGACCTTTAACTGTTCTGCTCATGGTTTCGGTTTAGTTAGCCTATTGGTGTTCTAGCTTTATGCGCTCCCAATACTTAGGCGCAACGCGGTTGATTTCGCTTTCCATGTACTTATCGTAAATGGCTTTCAGTTCTTCATCATCGCTGTTTGACTGAATGTTCCTGTTGACTATCAGAATAGCGTTAACCAATTCTTGAACTGTTTCGCTATCTCTGTAAGCATCGTAATCAAATTCTCGTGTAATGTTCATTATGTTAAATTAAATGTTAAACAAGGGTATTTTTTAACGTGTTTTACCTTTGAATAATGTTTCGACCATATCGGACACCTACAAAATGTTGTCCGTTAAAGCCGTAATCGGCTGCAATATAACTTCTTTTTATTGAAAACTGCAAACCCAACCCGAATAAAGGCGTGTATCTAGTTTGAAAATCGCTGATTAACCCAGCGTTTGCGTGTATGCCAAGTGCAAAATTTGCACGTGCCACTTTCGGAGTGTAATCAATGCTAAGATTCTCAGAAATGTTTTGATAGTTCTGCCAACGTAAACGAATATCAACGCCTTTAAAGGTTGCCGTTGTGTCGTATTTCTGAACTTCGGTTAACCATGCTTCGACTATTTTAACCGTGTCAATTAGAAACAACGTATCTAAACGTCTAACTGTTTCGCGTTGGTAGATTGTATCGGTAACGGTTATTACTTTCTTAGAAACAAAACGAACGGTATCAGTTCGCCATCTATCAACGTATTCTGTAACGGGTACTGGTTTCTCAATCGTAACAGTTTCGGTTTCACCACTTCCGCAGCCTTTCCAAGCTACAAGAATGCCTAAAAGGAAACAGACCAAATATGGGAAGTAGGTTTTGAAAAGGTGTGTTTGTAGGTCGGTCATTCTATATCCATTCGCGTATAATTTACACTTTCAAATGACTAATATACGCTTTAACGTATAATTATTGAGTTACCTCAAGAACAAAACCATCGGGCGAAACACCCATCAATGCTTTCATTGTAGCCTTTGAAGCTGTTACTTCTTTGATTCCATCGCCTGTAATATCAATGTGTGCTTTTCCTACCAAGATACAACCACGAATATCAGGCAACCCCGTATTTGGATTTGGCGAACCTGCGTAATTGCCGTGGTGGAATAGAATCAGTGAACGACCTTCAACGCCTGTTACGTGTAAATGATTTCCATACTTAGGCGATTGACGCGGAACGACATCATAAAAACCTTCGGGTATGCAAGAAACGTTCCGTTCGTTATCTT
>Ga0208547_1001511_pt1 | contig 12758 bp, 11 predicted proteins | sample DEB08_DNA_5_FD_185501 | JGI IMG/M metagenome (GOLD analysis project Ga0208547, IMG submission 185501) | Aqueous microbial communities from the Delaware River and Bay under freshwater to marine salinity gradient to study organic matter... | ecosystem: Environmental > Aquatic > Marine > Coastal ...
CCGGATGCCTCCAACAGCGATCTCGTCGCGATCGCCGAAGGGTCCGAGGCGGTGTGGCTCGTCGGTGACTCGCCGATCCATCTGCGGACCGTCATGACGAACACACCACTGTGGACGGCGATCACCGGTGTCGTTGAACGCGGCGGTGTGCTCGCGGCAGTCGCAGGAAGCGCTGCTGCGCTCTGCGATCCGATGACCGATCCTCGAGGAGGCGCGCTGACGATCGGTCTTGGTCTGGTCTCTCCATTCGCTGTCTTCACGGAGACTGAGACGTGGACGCCGGAACGTCTGCAACGCGCCCGTCAACTCGCGGGTGATGTCGCGGTCGCGGAGTTGCCGACTGGTTCGGCGATCGTCGGTCGCGGCGATGGCGCGAGCCGTGTGTGGGAGACCATCGGGTCGGTCACCCTCCACGGCGAGCTGCCGCGCTGATTCCTCACCGCCAGGCGAAGACCGGCTGCTCGAGGTGGTCGACCCGCCGGTCGGTCTCACCATCGAGCCCGACCCAACGGAACTGAACCAGCACCGCTCCGGTTGGGGCGTGGATCAGATCGTTGCCGAGTGGCACCTGCACGACCGGTCGGTCGCTCTCGGGAATGTCCACGTAACGAGGAGAGTCGTCTCGGCACAGGTTGTGGAGCCCGACCCGGAAGACCGCCTGCACCTCGGCGGCCGCGGGACGGAGGTCAGGATTCGACTCTCCCCAGACGACGACCGGGGTGATGACATACCCCGAGCGGGTCGGGTAGTCGTCGAGCAGGCCGAGCACCGAGCTCTCTTCGAATCGGATGCCGAGCTCTTCATCGACCTCGCGCAACGCCGCGTCGATCGGCCCCTCCCCGTGATCGAGCCGGCCGCCCGGAAGCGCCCATTGGGCCGCGTGGGAGTTCAGTCGAGCGGCTCGTCGACAGAGCAAGAACGCCGCTCCGCCCGCCACACCCACCATGCGACCGTCGAGGCCGGCCGTGTCGCCGGGCACCATGTCGAGTGATGTCCCATCGGGGAGGGTGGGGTCTCCGTCGTGTTGGATCGGATCTGAGTCGCAGATCACGATGGCGACTGCGGCGTGTCGCCGTCCGTCGAGCTCGTGGCTCAGGCGGCGGTGACGAGAGAGATTGTCGGAGATCCGATCGCGAAGGTCGTCGTCGAACGCGAGCACGAGGAAACCTTCGCAGGTCGGTCGAGGCTTCAGCGATACGCGTTGGTGATCGGCACTCGTCGGTCGCGGCCGAACGCCTTACGGGTGACCCGCACACCAAGTGGAGCCTGACGCCGCTTGTACTCAGCGATATCGACGAGGCGAGTCACTCGGCGGACGATGTCTGGGTCGAACCCCACTTCGATGAGCTCGTCGGTCGTCATGTCGCGCTCCACGTAGCCCGCCAAGATCTGATCGAGCACGTCGTACGGCGGCAGGCTCTGATCGTCCCGTTGATCCGGTCGAAGCTCGGCGGACGGCGGTTTGTCGATGACTGACACCGGAACTGTGTCGCGTGCGTCGCGCGCGTTGACGTACCGACATAGGTCGTAGACGCGGGTCTTCAGTAGATCCTTGATGACCGCGTAGCCGCCGACGGAATCGCCGTAGATCGTGAAATAGCCAACGGCGAGTTCACTCTTGTTACCGGTGGTGAGCACCATCCACCCGAACTCGTTCGACAGGGCCATGAGGATCTGTCCACGGCACCGCGATTGCAGGTTCTCCTGGGTGAGACCCGCCTCGCGCTCGGTGAACGACTCCTCGAGCATCGATTCGAAGGCGCTGAACGCTGGTTCGATCGAGATCGTCCGGATATCGACCTCGAGGTTCGCGGCCAGCAGGTGGGCATCGCTCAAGGAGTGATCGGAGGAGTAGCGCGAGGGCATGGCGACACCGTGTACGTGATCGGCGCCGAGGGCATCCACCGCGACGCAGGCGACGAGGGTGGAGTCGATCCCTCCGGAGAGACCGATCACCACATCGGTGAAGCCGTTCTTCCGGCAGTAGTCGCGCGTGCCGAGCACGAGTGCCTCGTAGAGCTCGGCGTCTCCGTCGATGGCCGGTGCGATCGGGTCAGTCACGGTGGGCCGCGGGGCCTCCTTCGCGCCGCTCACCTGAACCACCGGTAGCGATGCATCGCCGGAATCATCGGCGACCTCGATGTCGACCACTCGGAGGTCTTCGATGAACAGCGGTGACCGCGCGACGAGCACCCCGGTCGCATCGACGGCGAAGGATCCGCCATCGAAGACGAGCTCATCTTGACCGCCGACCTGATTCACATACACCACTGGGCATCCGAGCTCGCGGGCCCGCCCCGCCATCATCTCCTCGCGCTCGGTGTCCTTGTCATGGTGATATGGCGACCCGTTGATGCTGACGATGACCTGCGCGCCTCCGACAGCGAGGTCGGCGTGAGGTCCGATCGACCCCCACATGTCCTCGCAGATCGACACGGCGACGCGGACGCCGGCAACCTCGAAGAGTTCCAGAGGCGCGTCCCCGGAGCGGAAGTAGCGGCGCTCATCGAACACCGCGTAATTCGGTAAATCGCGTTTGTCGTAAACGCCGACCACCGAGCCGTCGCACACCACCGCCGCGGAGTTGAGCAGGGCTCCCGGCGTGCCGGTCACCGTGCCGATCACTGCCGGGCAGGTCCCGATCCCGTCAGCGAAGCGCCGCAGGGCCGCATCGATATCGGCGACGAAGCGCGGCTTCAGCAGCAGGTCCTCCGGCGGGTAACCGCAGATCGCTAACTCGCCGAACACGACGAGATCCGCGCCGAGATCAACCGCCGAGGCGTACATCTCGAGGGCCCGATCGACATTGCCCCGCAGGTCACCGACCACCGGGTTCATCTGAGCGAGCGCGATCCTCAACCCGGCCACGCCCTCAGGCTAATGAGCGTCCCGCCAGCCGGCTCCTCGACCGTCACCGAGGCGTTCGATCTCAGGAGTACTGGTCGAGGATCGAGGTCTCGGTCACCCGGGCGAGTCGCTCGCGGATTTGTTGGGCGAGCGCATCGTTGACCCCGTCGACCTCAGCGAGTTCCGCGACCGTGGCCCGCTGCAGCCGGGCGAACTCGCCGAAGTGGTTGGCGATTCGACACGACAGCTCATCGGGGAGTCGGTTCACGCGGCGCAGGACCCGGAGGCCTTTCGGAGCGAGCTCGAGGTCGAGGTCGGACAGGTCGCCCCGATGCAGGGTGCTCGCGACCACGCGCAGATCACGAAGACCGTCGTCGTCGAGTCGGGACAGCTCGGCGAGCGTGTCCTCGGCGTCGCGGGCCATTGGGAGGTAGTCGGCGACGATCAGATCGAGTTGATCGTCGATTTCCCCGTAGAGCTCGTCGAGCTGAAGGCGAAGCAGCCGAGCGTCGACACCGAGCTCGATGATCAACACCTCGATCTCGTCGGCGATCCGATGCACCATCTCGCCTCGCTGCATGACGACTGCGACATCGCGAACCGTCACGACGTCTTCGAACTCGAGCGCGGTCAAACTCGCGATCGACGACGAGAGCCGTTCGGAGTAGCGCTCGAGGGTCTGCAACGCCTGGTTCGAGCGGTCGAGCAGGCGACCGGTCTCTTGGAGCTGATGTTTGCCCCCTCCGGCGTACACGTTGATGACACCCATTTCCTCGGATGCGCTCACCACCGGCACATCGAGCGATCGGGCGACCCGTTCCGCGGTGCGATGCCGGGTGCCGGTCTCACTCGTCGGCACGGTCGGTTCGGGCACGAGGTGGACGTTGGCTCGGGCGATCCGGCCTCCGTCGGAGGAGATGATGATCGCGCCGTCCATCTTCGCGAGCTCAGAGAGCCGTTGAGGTGAGAACGGGGCGTCGACGAGGAACCCGCCAGTGCAGATCGAGAGCACCTCGGGTTCGTCGGAGAGCACGAGCAGCGCGCCCGCTTTCGACCGAACCACCCGATCGATCCCGTCGCGGAGCGGGGTGCCCGGAGCGACCCGCGCCAGAGCGAGCCGGAGCGGCTCATTGGCAGGTGGATGACGCTCCGGCATGTGTGGAGTGTACGGGCCGTTCCGCGGCGCCTTCCTGCGAGAGGCGCTGTGATCAGACGATCAGATCAGCAGCAGCCAACGCGGCGGCGATGTCCTCGACGCGGACGAGCCGGGAGGACGCGTCGTCGGAGGGCGTGCGCTCGGGAACGAGGATGCGGTCGAACCCGAGCCGTTCCGCTTCAGCGAGACGCCGGTCGGGGCGCGAGGCCTGACGGATCTCACCGCCGAGGCCGACCTCTCCGAACACGGCGAGACCGGAGGGAAGCGGACGGTCGACGATCGCCGAGACGATGGCGAGGGCGATCGCGAGATCGACACCCGGCTCGGTGAGACGGACTCCGCCGACGGTCGACACGTAGACATCGTGCTCGTGTACCGGCAGACCGGCGTGGCGGTTGAGCACGGCGAGCAGCAGGGCAAGTCGGGCTTGGTCGACTCCTTGGCTGGTGCGGCGCGCAGGCACACCGGGCGGCGCTGGGGTGGTCAGCGCTTGGATCTCGACCACGATCGGCCGGCGACCCTCGAGGGTGGGGGTGACCACTGAGCCGGCCACACCGACTCGACGATCGGCGAGGAAGAGATGGCTGGGATCGGCGACACCGCGGAGGCCATCACCGGTCATTTCGAACACGCTGAGATCGTTGGTGGAGCCGAAACGATGCTTCACCGCGCGAACCAATCGGAGGGCGTGGTGACGCTCGCCCTCGAAGGTGATCACGGTGTCGACGAGATGCTCGAGCACCCTCGGCCCGGCGAGATCACCTTCCTTGGTGACGTGTCCGACGAGCACGACAGGGAGATCACGCCGTTTCGCCTCGGCCACGAGTCGCTGCGTGACCGCTCGGACCTGGGCGACCGAGCCAGCGGCCGAAGGGAGTGACGGGTCAGCGACGGTCTGTACCGAGTCGACGATCATCAGCGTGGGGGAAACCTCCTCGATGGCCGCGAGAGCGGAGCCGAGGTTGGTCTCGGGCAGGAGCCACAGGCTCTCGGAGGTGGAGCCGAGCCGCTCAGCGCGATGTCGAACCTGCTGGGCGCTCTCCTCGGCGCAGACGTAGAGCACCGGGCCAGACCATGAGTGCGCCACCTGGAGCAACAGAGTGCTCTTGCCGATACCCGGCTCACCGCCGACCAGGGTGACCGAACCGGGCACCAGACCACCGGAGAGCACACGGTCGAACTCGGCGATCCCGGTTGGCCTCGGTTCGCCCGCGATCGCATCGACCTCGCCGATCGGCACCGGACGCGAACCAGGGCCAACTGGCGCGACGGGCTGATCGCCGCCGGAGGACACAACCTCCTCGACGAGGGTGTTCCACTCACCGCAGCCGGTGCACTGCCCCGTCCACTTCGGATGATGGGTGCCGCAGGTGGAGCACACGTGCGCGATTCGGGGGCGACTCACCTGACCATTCTGGCCCCACGGTGTGGCACCGGTAGGGTGCGGGCATGCCGACTCCCTTCCCGCCGTTCGACGGATCCGCCCCCCGCCAGCAGAAGTTCTCCGAGCCGCCCGAGATGGGCATCGACTCCTCGAAGCGCTACAGCGCCACCATGACGGTGTCGATCGGAGGCGAGACGATCGGCGACTTGGTGATCGCCCTCGACGCGGTCAACGCGCCGGTGACGGTCAACAACTTCGTCTTCCTCGCGCTCAACCACTACTTCGACGGGATCATCTTCCACCGGATCATCAACGGGTTCGTCTGCCAGGGCGGCGACCCGGGCGGCACCGGCACCGGTGGCCCCGGCTATCGATTCGCCGACGAGCTGCCGAAGCCCGGCCAGTACCAGCTCGGATCGCTCGCCATGGCCAACGCCGGCCCGAACACGAACGGCAGCCAGTTCTTCCTCATCAGCGGACCGAGCGGTGTGCAACTTCCCCCGCTCTACAGCCTCTTCGGGCAGACCGTGAAGGGCCTCGAGCTCATCGACCGGATGCAAAACGTGCCGACCGGCCCCGGCGACAAGCCGACCACCCCGGTCGTCATCGAGTCGGTCACCATCACTGTCGCCGACTGATCGCGACTATGGGCGGCCCCTCCGTCCATCTCGATATCGCCCAAGCGCGTCGTCTCGCGCTTGGCGCTCAGGGCTTCGCTCGATCACGTCCGGTCGGCCGCGTCGACCGCCGCCACCTGCGTCGCGCCATCGACGACATGGGCCTTATCCAGATCGACTCGGTCAACGTGTTGGTCCGGAGCCAAGAACTCCCGCTCTTCGCCCGACTCGGCCCCCATCCACGCGACCTCATCCCCGCGGCGACCGCCGATGGGGAACTCTTCGAGTACTGGGTGCACGAGGCCTCTCATGTGCCGACCGCGCACCATCATCTGCACCGCTGGAAGATGGGAACACCCCATCGCTGGGGTGGCATCCGCCAGGTGGTTCGCCGTCGGCCCGACCTCATCGACACGGTCCTCAACCGCATCACCGAGGAGGGCCCCCTCACCGCCGGTGACCTTCGCCAGCGGCGCGGGCCGAAAGGACCGTGGTGGGATTGGGATGACGCGAAGGCCGTACTCGAGCACCTTTTCTGGGAGGGACGACTCACCGCCCGGCGACGCGAACGAGACTTCGCGCGCCTCTACGACCTTCCGGAACGTGCGCTGCCGACGGAGGTGCTCAATCGGCCGACCCCCGATGAGGCCGACGCTCGAGCCGAACTTGTGGCGCTGGCCGCTCGCTCGCTCGGCGTCGCGACGCTGTCCGATCTCGCCGACTACCACCGACAGCGACAGTCCGATTGCAAGCCGATCGTGAGGCGACTCGTTGAAGAGGGGCGACTCGTCAAGGCCGAGGTGGAGGGGTGGGACGAGCCCGCCTTCGTTGATCCGAGCGTCACCTTGCCTCGGCGTATCGACACCTGCGCACTCCTCAGCCCCTTCGACCCAGTTGTGTGGAGCCGGCCCCGCGCCGAACGGCTCTTCGGATTCCGATACCGGATCGAGATCTACACGCCGGCACCGAAGCGCGTGTTTGGCTACTACGTGTTGCCGGTGCTGGTCGACGACCGTCTCGTCGGACGTCTCGACCTGAAAGCTGACCGGGAGGCGTCAACGCTCCGAGTGCTCTCCGCGCACGCTGAGGCCGGTGGGCTCGCCGAGCAGTCGGCGGGGCGAATTGCGAGAGAACTCGCCTCGATGGCTGAGTGGCTCGGCTTGGAACGTGTGGATGTCGTCGCCCGAGGCGACCTCAGTGAGCCGCTGCGTACGGCCGGTCGTTCCGCAACGCCCACCTGATCGTCCGAGTGATCAACTCGCCCGCCGGTCGAACAGCGAGTCGCTCGGTGACCGGGAGATACGGGATGAGCAGATGGCGCCTCGCCCACAGCGGCAAGAGGCCGACCGCGGAGGCGGCGAGTAGTCCGTACGCCGGACGACTCGAGAGGGGAAGCGGGGGTTCGAGCAGCAAGTAGCGGGTCGCCTCGCGAGATGCCTCGGTGGAGGCGAGTTCGGAACGGAAGGAGCGCAGCACCTCATCGAGTTCGGCGATGCTCGTCGGCGGGTCGATGACGCCGAGGCCACTCGCCACTCTCGACATCTGCGCGACGTACTCGTCGCGACCGGCAGGATCGAGCGGACGCTCGCCGTAACGGTCGTGGGCGGCGAGGAAACTGTCGACCTCAGTGGCGTGAACCCAGAGCAACAGGCGCGGGTCTCGGGCTGAGTACTCACGGCCGTCAGGGGCGGTTCCCTTCACTCGCTCGTGGATCCTGTTCACCATGGCGACGGCCTGCTCGGCCTGATCGGCCGGACCGAAGGTGGTCGCCGCGAGGAAATCGGCGGTGCGCTGCAGACGCCCCCACGGGTCGGCTCGGTAGTCGCTGTGTTCGGCCACCCCGGCCATCGCGAGCGGATGGATCGATTGGATGAGCAGGGCGCGTAGGCCGCCGATGAACATCGCCGCATCGGCGTGCACCCGCACCACGGCTGAGTCAGCAGCGAACCACCGCTCCCCGGGCGCTTCGAACAACTCGACCTGACGGGTCTCGGCGTCCTCCCCGACGATCCTCCCTCGGATCCGATCGGCCAGCCAGGCGCGAACCGCCTCGGCCGGCTCCGGGGAGATCGCGTTGGGGTCGCTCGCCGCGCCAGCGTCGTCGGCGTCAACCGATCCTGGATTCATGGTCATATGGTCCCACGGTCCCTCACTACGCTCGGAGTCGTGCCCGAGGAAAGCCCGGAGAGCTCCGCTTCCCAGCCGGTCAGGTGGCCGCCCCGTTGGATCGTCGCCGTCGTCTTCGTCTTCTGGTTGGGATGGCTCGGGTCCGGGGTCGCTGTCGACGTCTGGCATCGGATCTCGGGGCTCGTCCTGCTCCTCGTCATCTCGCTGTTTCTCGCCCTCGCCATCGAGCCCGGAGTCAACCGGCTTGGACGCCGCGGCTGGAGCCGAGGCCGGGCGACGGCGACGATCATGTTCGGCGCCATCCTCGCCATCGGCGTGTTCATCGGCGCCATGGGAACCTTGATCGGCACGCAGATCGCCGATCTGCTCTCCAACTCCGAGACCTACATCTCCGACACGGTCGACACGATCAACGATTGGTTCGGCACCGAGATCGACGCCGAGCAGGTGATCGCCGACTTCAACGACCCGAACGGCTCGGTCCAGCAGTTCATCGACTCTCAACAGGACGACGCGATCCGGCTCTCAGGTCAGGTGCTCAACGGGTTGCTCGCCGCGTTCTCCGTTCTGCTCTTCAGCTATTACCTCGTGGCCGATGGACCGCGGTTGCGGCGCACGATCTGCTCACGCCTGCCACCCGAACGCCAAGCCCGGGTGCTCTCGGCTTGGGAACTCGCGATCAACAAGACCGGCGGCTACCTCTACTCACGGCTGTTGCTCTCGCTGATGTCAGCGGTGTTCCACTGGGCGGTGTTCGCTGCTGCCGGGGTGCGCTCACCGGTTGCCCTCGCGCTCTGGGTCGGATTAGTCAGCCAGTTCCTTCCGGTCATCGGCACGTACATCGCGGGAATCCTGCCTGTGCTCATCACCTTCTTGGACTCCCCGGTGAGAGCGCTGATCGTGCTCGGAGTGATCGCGGTGTACCAGCAGCTCGAGAACTACCTGATCTCGCCGAAGATCACCGCCCGCACCATGGAACTGCACCCGGCGATCGCCTTCGGGGCCGCTCTCTCGGGACTCGCGTTGCTCGGTCCGGCCGGAGCGGTGCTCGCCCTGCCGACCGCCGCCATGGGACAGGCGCTCATCTCTGAGTGGGGTGCTCGACACGACGTCATCGACAGTCCGCTCACCGCCGTCTCCGAACCTCGACCCGTCGTCCGACGGGTGAGGCGGCGCGGTGGCGGCGAGGCGTGACCACCGGAATCGTCGCGGCCGTCGACCGCAACGGTGTCGACGAGTCGTTCCATCACGGCACCGTCGTCGTCGCTGACCCCTCGGGTTGCCGAGCGCTTGTCGGCGACATCGACACCGTGATCTACCCCCGCTCATCGCTGAAGCCGCTGCAGACGACGGCGATGCTCGATGCCGGGCTCCGACTCGACAGCCGAGGCCTTGCGCTCGCCTGCGCGAGTCACGATGGCTCTCCAGCGCACCTTGCGGTGGTGCGCGAGGTGCTGGCTAACGCTGGGCGGAGTGAGGCCGATCTCGCGACCACTCCCGATCTTCCCTACGACCGAGGCGAGGCCGAGCGTGTGCTCGCGGCCGGAGGCGGCCGGACATCGCCGCTCGCTTGCGCGAGTCACGATGGCTCTCCAGCGCACCTTGCGGTGGTGCGCGAGGTGCTGGCCGGTGCCGGGCGGAGTGAGGCCGATCTCGCGACCACTCCCGATCTTCCCTACGACCGAGGCGAGGCCGAGCGTGTGCTCGCGGCAGGAGGCGGCCGGACATCGCTGCAGATGAACTGCTCGGGTAAGCACGCCGCGATGATCGCGACCTGCGTCGCCGCCGGATGGCCGGTCGATGGCCACTTGGAGCCTGACCATCCACTCCAGGTCCATATCGCGGCCACCGTGGAGCGGCTCACCGGGGACGTGGCGCACATCGGTGTCGACGGTTGCGGGGCCCCGACCCATGCGGTGCCGATCGGCGGTCTCGCCCTCGCGATATCTGCGATCGCCGCGGAGCGCGGAAAGGTCTGGTCGGCGATGACCGCGCATCCTGAACTGGTCGGAGGCCCAGAACGACCGGTCTCGGTGCTGATGCGCGCGGTGCCCGGACTCATGGCCAAGGACGGTGCGGAAGGCGTGTTCGTCGCCGGTCTGCTCGATGGTCGAGCAGTGGTGGTGAAGATCTCCGACGGAGCCTCCCGCGCGGCGGCGGTGGTCGCCGCGGCCGCACTCCGCACACTCGGGGTGGACGTGCCGGATGAGGTCGATGCGCTGCTCGCTCCACCGGTCCTTGGTGGGGGCCGTACAGTCGGACGGGTGAGGGCGCTGCTGTGAGTGGACCGGTCTTCGAGACCCTCGACGAGGTGACCTACGGGGAAGCTGAGCAGGTGTCGCCGTTGATTCGTCGGGTCATCGCGGAGAACCCGTCGAAGTTCACCTATCACGGCACCGGGACGTACGTCGTCGGCCATGGCGACATTGTCGTCATCGATCCCGGTCCCGATCTCGTGAGCCATCGCGACGCGCTCTGGAAAGTGGTCCGATCGGAGCGGGTGCGGGCGATCCTCGTCACCCACTGCCACTCCGATCACTCTCCACTCGCCGCCTGGTTGTCGGCCGAGACCGGCGCGCCGACCATCGCGGTCGGACCTCATGGGGTGGTCGAGAGCCCTGAGGGAATGTTCGATGGCGAGGAGGAACTCGGCCCGACACGCAAACCCGTCGAGGACGACGCGAGTGGAGATGGCGAGGCCGAGATCAAGATCGAGGAGTCGATCGATACGGAGTTCACGCCGGATGTCCACTGTGTGGACGGCGAGGTGGTGGTGGACGGCGCTGGTCTCACGATGACGGCCGTGCCGACTCCTGGCCACACCTCGAATCACTGCGCGTTCAGTCTGCGTGAGGAGGGCGCGCTGTTCACGGGCGACCACATCATGGGGTGGAGCACGACGGTTGTCTCACCTCCCGATGGAGATATGCGTGCCTATATGGGGTCGCTTCGTAAGGTCGCCGGTCGCGGTGATCGCTCGCTGTGGCCGACCCACGGCCCTCCTCGTTTCGACGCGGAGACCTACGTTGAGGCGCTCATCGCTCACCGCGAGTCACGTTCCGCGCAGATCATCGACTTCATCGACGCGAACGGACCGTCGACCGTTCCGGAGATGGTGCGCGTGCTGTACGCCTCGGTTCGAGAAGAACTGCATCGGCCAGCCGCACGGTCGGTGCTCGCGCATCTCATCGAACTCGTTGACGACGGCCGGGTGCATACCGCTGACGGCGGTGGGCCGCGAATCAGCGCTCGCTTCGCGCGCTAGTCAAGGGCGCCGAGCGTCTCGAGCGCCTCGAAGACGCGGACGACGTCGGTGTGACGCGAGTGCATATCGCTGACGGCGGTGGGCCGAGAATTAGCGCTCGCTTCGCTCGCTAGTCGAGGGCGCCGAGCGTCTCGAGCGCCTCGAAGACGCGGACGACGTCGGTGTGACGGGTGGTGAGCGGTGAGCAGCCGATCCTGATGATGTCGGGGTCGCGATAGTCGCAGACCACTCGGTGGTCGTTCGCGAGTCGACGGTTGAGTTCGCGGGCATCGGGGTGCTGAACGGCGACGTGGCCTCCGCGTTGAGTCTCGTCTCGAGGTGTCGGAGAAGTCAGTCCGGCCGCGTCGACGCAAGCCAGTGCGAACGCTGTGAGTGACCGGGCCTTTCGTTCGATCGACGAGATCCCCGCCTCGGCGGTGAGCGCGATTCCACAGCGCGCGGCTTCGAGGGCGAGAATGCTTGGGGTTCCGATCATCAGTCGGCCGATGCCGTCGCGCTGAAGCCAATCGGCATCCACGCGATTCCACAGCGCGCGGCTTCGAGGGCGAGGATGCTTGGGGTTCCGATCATCAGTCGGCCGATGCCGTCGCGCTGAAGCCAATCGGCATCCATACGGAACTGGTCGGCTTGGGCGAACCACCCCCGAACCGGGTTCGCGATCCGGTCGATGAGATCCCGCGACACGTAGGAGAACGCGGGTGCACCGGGCCCCCCGTTGAGGAACTTGTAGGTGCAGCCGACAGCGAGTTCCACACCGGCCGAGGGGAGGTTGAGATCGAGCACGCCGACGGCATGGGAGAGATCCCAGATCACCCGCGTGTCGTGCTCTTTCGCGCGCGCTGTGAAGCCGGCCAGATCGGCGATCTCGGCGGTGCGATAGTCGACGAGAGATCGCACGATGACCGCGCAGTCACCGATGGGGAAGTCGGGGTCGTCGAGGTCATGACGCACCTGCCGGCCCGTCTGCTCGGCGACGCCTTCCACGATGTAGCGGTCGGAGGGGAACTCACCCGACTCAACGCCGATGAGATGTCGGTCGGGTGCGAGATCGACGGCGGCGCGAACCAGTTGGTAGAGGTTGACGCTCGTCGAGTCGTGGACGACCACCTCACCGGGGCCGGCACCGATGATCGGGGCGAGCTCGTCACCGACGTGGAGCGGAAGGTCGAGCCAGTGCTCCCACGAGGAGATGAGACCTTCCGCCCATTCTGTGGCCATCACCTCGTGGATGCGGTGAATCGTGCGACGGGGGGTCATGCCGAGGGAGTTTCCGTCGAGGTAGGCGAGGTCGGGGTCGTCGATGACGAACTCGTCGCGCCACCGGGCGAGTGGATCCTCCGTATCGAGTTCGACCGCTTGTCG
>Ga0208547_1001525_pt1 | contig 12690 bp, 14 predicted proteins | sample DEB08_DNA_5_FD_185501 | JGI IMG/M metagenome (GOLD analysis project Ga0208547, IMG submission 185501) | Aqueous microbial communities from the Delaware River and Bay under freshwater to marine salinity gradient to study organic matter... | ecosystem: Environmental > Aquatic > Marine > Coastal ...
AAGGAATGGTTGCTAGAATAACAAAAAAACAAAATAACAAAATAACAAAATAATAAAATAATAAAATAATATATACTGCAAAAAATGAGTAGAGTGAAAAAGGGTGGATTGGTTGATATGCGCTTGAATAGTTGTTTAGCCGACGTTGAGTCGATAATGAAATTATCGGATGGTTATACCGAAGAAGAACACTATGTAACGTGTTTGTTTTATATGCAAAACGAAAATACCATAACTGAAAAGGGATATAACCGCAATGATTTTATAAAATTATTTCATACACTAGTGGAGAAAGTTCAGGTCGACAAGAAAGTTCCACACGACGTTGCGTTCAAGTTAACATTGGAAGGGGCAGCATCCGCATTTTTTCAGTGTTTAGATGATATACACCATTTTTTACCAAGTAAAAATGGATACACAGAGGAGCAAAACAAAAAGGTATGTCAGTTTCTAATTGAAAATACCAATGATATTATAAAAACAGGATTCGGAGATCCAGAACATTTTTTAGTTATGTTTAATAAAATTTTTGAGAAAGAACTAGAAAAACCAGAAAATAAAGAAAAATCACAAGAAGATATATTTAATCGTGTTTTTAACGGAGCCCATCTCATGATAAAGTTATAAAACACTAAAACCTTAGAACCTTAAAACCTTAAAACCATTGTATTTAGTGGCATTTAGAGGGATTTCAGTATAAAAATTTCATTGCCATAATCCCAGAAATGCTTTTCTATAGACCATCCTGTTTTATCAAAAAGAGTCCGTAATTCTTGGATCCGAAATATGTAGTAATACCGTTGATATATTTCACCAAAACGATTCCATGTAATAAGAATGTTGCCGAAATCAGTAATTTCTCTAGCCTGTTTTGTTTTAGGGGGTTGAACTCGCGACCATACCGATAAAAGCAATAGACCATTGGGTTTTATAATTCGTTTCATTTCACTTAGTGTCTGAAGGCGACGTTCTTCGGATGCCAAATGGTGAAATGAAGCAATCGAGAGTAAGAAATCAAAATACTTATCTTGAAATGGTATAGAAGTCATATCCGCATAAAGGACATGTTTCCCTCTTTCTTGTAATAAATTCACAAATGCCAAACAATTATCAATACCATATACTGTAGTAGTGTCGTTAGAGAATCCATCCATATTTCGCCCATTACCACATCCAATATCGAGAACCTTTTTCTTTTCGTATGTTGCATCATTTATCATGGTGATAAATTCGGTAATCCACCACCATTGGTGCGCTCGAGTGCTATCGAAATGAGATGCGATTTTGGAATAAACATCAACTACATGCGTTTCCTCTATACAAGGAGGAGTCATTGCTGTCAAAAAAAATTAATTATATCACATATTCAATTTTTTTTTGAAAAGAGACGCTTCCAAAAACTCGATTTTCTTCTCTCTCGTTCTTGATTCAAATCCGCCAATGAATAATAATATTTTCGTTTTAGTATTTCATTTTCGTGTAATAAACTTTTTATTTCTTTCTTATTATTCCTTTCCCTCTCTTTTAGAGAGATAATTTCTTGTGTAAGCTCATTTACATGTTGCGTCATATTCCACGCGATCCTCCATCCTGTTTGTTCGTTATTACTCATATTATTTACTTACATAGATGTAATATATTAAATAACACAAAAAATATGAGCTATTTACTTACATTTTTGTGTAGATTTTCAGAATTTTCAGAATTTAGTTTTTAATGTTTCAAAGAATTGAATTATTTTTTTTCATCCTTTTCAGTTTTAGTTTTTGAATTTTTGACATTTTGTAACAGTTGCTTTTTAAAATCGTCAAGCGATGATTTCCTATCAACAGCTGCTCCAGCAAGATTTGAAACTAAAGGTTCAGGAATAGATAAACTCTTATGAGGCCATTTTTTTATTATCCATTCTTCAACACTTTGATATTTGGATTTTTTTACACTTTTTTTAGATGATGTTGACTTCCTTTTTTTTGCTTCACACTTTTTTGTTTTTGGATTTTTACGTGTTCCATTTGGGACAACGCGTTCTTTTTTTAGTTTCAGGCATTATATACCATAACTAAAGAAAAAAATGGTTTATTAGGATTTATATGTATATTGATTTTTTTGATTCTTTTTGATTCTTTTTGATTTTAGTTATTCTTATACCTAAACATAATGTGGCTAAGTTCAGGTTGTTTCAAGTAATCGATGATGTTATTAATGGACTTTTTTACCTCATCGTCACTCATCTTATTGACATCTTTAGTGACAATGGGGTAATAATAGGATTTGTGTGTTCTAGCTACATGAACGGATGCACCTTGAAGACGCTTGAGAATAGTTCGAACGTATGTTCCGTTCATTATTCTTGGTAGTATATTCTACTTTAGAATTAGAATAAATCATTTCAATTTTATACTCAAATGATTAAGGCGAAAATTCCAATATTTGAAGCAATATGAATTGTAGCGTGCCAAATGTGACCGTATTTTAGGTGTGATGTCAAATCATAGTGAATGTATATAATATAGTTATAGAGTACTGCTAATAAAGCTATAAGATATTCTAAACTTAAATTTATGTGAGATATCATAAACCATCCAATACACGCTGTTGATATTATGATATCAATATATCGAATGACATCAATTATTTTTCTTTCAATTACTGTTAGGGAAAATCCGTGATAAAGTATCGAAGTTATTGCTACTATATCACAGCCATATGATAGTTCAGCTTTATTTTTTACAAATGCATAATGGGCGTTTATAATAAAATAACACGACGTAACTAATGTAAGTAAAGTTTTATTATGGTTCTTATCTTTATTTTTTTCATTTTTTTCATTTTTTTCATTTTTTTCATTTTGTATATTGAACTTATAGTAATCGCTCACGATGCATCCTGTGAGTATAAACTGTGTTCCAAAGATAATTCCAATGAAAATTACTTCGTAGGGTGCTAGCATTATACTAGCAAAATTATCCTATAGTCTTTTCATTTATTAAATTTCAATTATTAAATAAAAGAAAAAAAGGGAAGAGGGACACTAGTATTAATTAGTATTAATTAGTATTAATTATGATTATTTTATATTTTTCTACTCTTCATTATAAACAGTCAATCCAGCAAATGCATTTCGTTTTTTTTGTGATGGTGTAGAAGTTTCATTGTCTTCATTATCAATATTAGATGAAGCCGTATTTTGTTTCTTTGCTGATTTTGCAGATGGCAACACGTTCCAGGTTTCTCCATCATCATCTACGACTTGAGTAACCTTTTCTCTTGGTTTCATACTTCGTTCTCGCTTTTGTGACTTATCCTTTTTTCCATTTTTTGATGTATAACTTTTTGACATCATAAGGAACTCTGGATCATCGTAAACAATCTTCAGTTTTTCGTCATTCATGAGTTGGGTTCTCACATCGCCTCCAGGACCTGTTGTTTCCCAAGACTCAAAATGAATGAATGCCATCAGGTAATCCTTTCCTGACCTATCAGTTTTGTTGATAAGGTCAATTTTTGATACCTTTCCCAGTTTCATTTGTTCTACTATCTCGTGAAGTTGTCCGTCATTGAATGACGACGGAAGTCGTGGAATACAGATACTTGGTTCAGTGACAGCCTTGACAACTGGAACTGAAGTGTCTGATTCTTGATGTTCTTTTGTCACTGGAACACCAGAAGTTTGAAGTTCGCTTGGAGCGGGAGCAGGAACAGGAGTTGAGGTTACAGGAGCAGGAGTTGAAGTGACAGCAGATGCGTAGCTCAAAGTCATTTTGAAAGGGATATGGAGATAATATGTAGATAACAATTTGTCTTTAAACTATTTCAATTTTATGCATACTGTCATTTAACGTTCGTAAAAGTCCCTGTTTCCAAAAGAGCTCGTAACCTTATCTTTCACGCGAACTGCATTAAAATGGATTCCATAAAAGTATCCCAATACCTGTAGAGTATCTTTTGTCAATAAATCGAGAACATCGTAATAACTATCTACATAATCACGGTGGTATGAAAACAATTCGTCGAGAGTATCTTGTGCTTGATGGGATGGAAAATGTATAATTTTGTTGAAAGTCTCAATTGGAGTGTTGGATACTTCGATTTCTTGAATCTCTTCATTTGTTAAAACTTCCCATCCTTCTCTCAAGAAGGACGGAAAATCCTTCTTAAATACTGTTATACATCTTTCAAGATCATCATCGTTTTCGTAAAATGTCTTATAGTCATCATATGTAATGAACGGTGAATACTCATTATGGATGATATCATCATTATTGTTGTTTCCATTTTGGATCCACAGATACCAAGCCCCATTTCCATTTCCGTCGCAATCAGATAACTGAGTCCATCTCTTTCCTGAAAACTCTGGTAGAGCAAGGAGTATTTCAGGAGGACAATTCAAAACAATGACAACAAGTGAGGTGTTATTTTTCACATCACGCACATAGACTTGGGGTTTATTATTGTTTTCTATATTTAAACCCATGGATGAGACTAAGATGGGGATTACACGCGAAGAAACTAAAGTGGAGAATTCTGTGTATTCCTCTGAAGAAATATCATGGTTTGATATTCTGGTGTAAAAGTCTGTTTCTTGTGGTGTCAAAGGAACACGCACGTGAAGAAGGGTGGTTGTCACAACGGTTTGACCGTTCATGATGATGGCACGTGTGAAATGATAATTTGCTCCATAGTATACAGTAAAAAAGTATTCAATTTTTTGCTATTTTGTTTTTTTTGCTATTTTGCTATTTTTTATAGTAAAAATGTGACAAAGATACTTATACGAGTTACAATACTTATAAGAGTTACAATACTTATAATGCTACAAATCTTGAGAACTGTATCCCTAAACACTGTAAAGTCCTTTATCATAAAACGTCCTTTGCCTGGATAATATTGGTATCCTCGCGACAAGTAGTATTTGCGAACTCCCTCCCCCGCGATAACTGCAATTTTTTTGTAGCCACGTCTCCACGCTAACCATTCCGCATTTTTCAGTAACTGCGTTCCCACACCACAATGTTGGGTCGCCCCTTTCTTTTTATTCCCCACTTTCACCAACATTCCTGCTGTGCTATACACATGTAACTCTTCGATAATGGCTGCATCTTTTAATTCAGGAAACACGTAATCTGAATCACTAGTATTGAGTCGTAGACGCAAAAATCCAAACAGTGCTCGTCTGTCTTTACTCTCCAGAGTGAGCTGTGTATCACACTCATTAACCATGGTAGTGTAATACACCGCATCTTTCAGGAGATAAGTATCACGACGACTAATTTCACGGCTCCGCATGTCGTTACACTCCTTCCCTTCCTTTTCGAGGCTATCCGTTATTAATTGACGGAGATTAGGGGTGCTACATCCTCCCAAAATATAGGTTGTGGGAATATCACGCACAGCACGACAAATGCGAATATCGGGAGGACACTTTTCTAATGCATATTTCATAACATAACGGAATGCGTCTGGATTTTCGTCTGAATAAAGTGTAAATTTTCCTTCTTCATACTCTCTCTTGAATCCAGAATAATCGACAACTGAGTAGGGATATATTTTTATTTCGTGTGGGCGACCCCCCCGTGAAGCATAAACCTCACGCAACATAATCATATCTTCCTCAGGGGTAGCATACGGCAATGCTATCATATAATGATGAACCACCTTAAATCCATTGGTTTTCAAGAATTGGGTGGCTCTAATAGCATCTTCGTAAGTGTGTCCCCGCGCACTTTTTTTAAGAATGGTATTATTAGTATGCTGAACCCCCATCTGAACGCGTGTCACACCGAGTTTTCTGAAAAATACCAACTCCTCTGCTGTGATAGTATCAGGACGTGTCTCAATAGTCATCCCTATAATCCGAATTTGCGCTGTTTCATTTAGTGACATCTCTCTATCTATTGTAAGTGGATCACGTTTTACAGAATCAAAGAATGTATTGGCTGCATAATATGTATCCCGATGAAAATCGATAATATAATCTCGTGGAATTTCGCTGAATGTTCCGCCTTCATAATTCATTTCCAGTTTATCCAATTCATGACCGTTTTTATAGAGACGATTCAGATTCGAATTCATTTGTCCTATTGCGTCAAAGTCGTTGGCGATCCCGCGGGATGATGCGGGAGCCTCAGGTCCATAACTTTTTGGGTAATCAGGATGTGTCTGACAATACTTACATTTATAGCGACATGTGAACGCTTGTCCGTTGGGATAAGGTGAATACATCAATGTAATGGGATTGACACCAGATGTGTTACGGACGGGCTTCTTTTGGATGTGTTTCCAGAATAGGGGTTCATCAGGAAGTTCATTATTATCCACCATATCACGATAACACTTCACAATATCTGACTTTCGATTTTGAACCCGATACTTTTTTGATAGTTCATTGAATTTTTTTATAAAAAGATGCTTTGCTTTTGGATGACTGTAATGATGGCTCATATATTGAAAGAGATTCTTTGTAATATGCTCCGCATTTGTAGCACTATGCTCCGCATTTGTAGCACTATGCTCCGCATTTGTAGCACTATGCTCCGCATTTGTAGCACTATGCTCCGCATTTGTAGCACTAGACACAATGATATCTTCAATATCTCGACATTGAGTCATAGTGGTTTCACACCGACTTGTTAATATAGAGTATTCTTAATAATCTTATCAATTTTATTTTATTTTATCCATATATACTATAGTATGGAAGGTGGAAAAGTTCTTGGTTCAGGAACGTATGGATGTATACTAAAACCTGCTCTACCCTGTAAAGGAGAAACAGAACGTAAACCCGATACTGTCAGTAAGTTGATGAGAAAGTATGATGCGAATGACGAAATGATGGAAATAAACAACATCTATAAAAGAGTAAAATTAATTCCTAATAACCATCTTTTTTATATCATAAGCGATGTCCGTATTTGTGAATTAGGAAAGGTCACTGACGAAGATTTAGAAGGATTTGATAAAAACTGTCATGCTATGAAGAGAAACAATATAACCAAACAAAATGTTCAGTATTCAAATTCACAGTTACGATTGCTTCAATTGCCCGATGGTGGTAAAGACATAACGCATTATTTTGGTAATAGTAAAAAAAGTTTTGATGATGACTTATTTATCAAAGTAAATTCTGCCTTAGTCAAATTACTTGAGTTTGGTATAGCACCATTAAAAACAGTGCAAGTGCTACACGAAGATATTAAAGCGCAAAATATTGTTTATTCCGAAAAAAACGATTTAGCTCGTCTTATTGATTGGGGGCTAGCAACTGTTTTTATAAAAGATACTATTCCTTCAAATATCAGAGGATGGCCTATTACATTTAATCAACCCTTTACTACGTTGGTTTTTAATAAACATATTCAGAGACTTTACAAGTCAATGTTTAAAACGTATCCTAAAATTGTGAAGATAGTTAACTCATATAAAGGTCTAGATTTGATACGCGAACTCTTACCAAACATCCAAGTCATATTATTAGGTCGATTATTAAGCAATTATGACGATCTGATCTATTATCTAGGAAGTGCAGGACACTTCGATTACCTTAACTATATAGTACATGTTTGTTCGTCATTGGAAAGTGACCCAAATCACCTTATACGAAACTTAAATTCTGATGATTATTTATCGCGAGTCATATCTCAACATTTGGCACTGGCCTTTTTACACTTTTCACTCAATTCTAACGGTTCTATTGGACGTTTTGATGAAGTTCGTTTTTTCAATGAGGTCTACAAAATAAACTGCGATGTCTTTGGGTTTCTCTCTACATACACCGATATTATCACAAATAAAAGTATGCCGTTAGAGTTGCGGAAAAAAACATATGAAACTATTATCAAACCCTTTTATTTCGAAAGCGAATATGCATATAATCCTTATAATGTAACAAAAATTGCAAATGCTTGTTTGCATTTAAATAACGAATATGTGATAAAAAGTATAAAATTGGAAAGCAAGAGAGAAAGTTTTGACGAGGATATTTTTACATGGAGTTTACGAAAACGATGCCCTCGCGGTTCGCGTCGAGACAAAAAAACCCAAAAGTGTGTAAAAACCAAAAAAATATTGAAGGTAAAATCCCAAAAAACATTGAAGGTAAAAAAAATAACACCAAGAAGATCAACTTCTTTTTCATGGCCTAAATCTAAAAGATGTCCTCGTGGTTCGCGTAGAGACAAGAAAACCCAAAAGTGTGTAAAGAATAAGTAATGTGTATATCTTTATTTTCAATTATTAATATTTAAAAGTAAAGTAAATATTAATTTAAATGAGATTGTGTTTATGTAGTAATGCCAAACCGTGGTTTTTTGGTCCATACGGCGAACAATTTAAATATCTATGTGAAGAATTTCTTAATAAATACGATTTATATTATTTACTCTTAAATAAGAGTGTTCCATCTCATAGTTATTCTTATTTATCGCATGTAGATGAAAAAACTGAAACAATAAATGATAAAGATAAAGCATTATTTTCAAAGATTAAATTTATTTCAGGAGTTCAAATTTTGAATCAATCCATTTTAATAAGTGATTTGAATAAGATCTTAGTGAATAATGGAATAGATAAAATATTGTTTTTATCAGATCTAACGCGGTTATGTTTCGATGAACCTTTCGCTATATCATCTTTTGTATGGTATCCTAATCATTTTTCACCAATAAATCACGAAAATCGCAAAAAATTAGAATTATTTGACTGTATTATTTCTTTATGTGAAACCGACGAAAAGCAACTACGCGATATCTTTCCCAACAAATCTATATCTACTGTTCCACATATTATTAACATTGCTAAACCTACATTGGATTGGGATAAAAATCAACTTAGAACAAAGTATTCTTTCAAAAAAGATAATTTTATACTATTTATGAATGTGGGTAACTACGATTTTCAAAATAGAAAATCACTAGATACTGCTCTTTTTGCTTTTGAAAAATTTGTCTCACAGCACCCTGAATCGATTTTATTTATCCATACATATGATGTTCGTAAGATCGATATAAATAATCACTATACCCCTAAAAATGGTTTTTTTGAATTTGACGATATTCTCAGTTATTTGAAAATTCCGCCCCAAAATATTCGAATTATCAATAGTGTTATTGAGAGAGACATCTTGGTCGAATATTATTTACTAGCGGATGTCTATTTACAAACAAGTAAGAGTGAAGGATTTGGATTACCTGTTCTGGAAGCACAAAAATTAGGTATTCCTGTAATAACAACAGATTTTGGTGCCATGAGCGACTATACCTATAACGGGGTTAAAGTAAAGCCTTGTCAAAGGTTATACGATCAGAGTGTTCGTGGTATTTGGTGTATGCCATCTATTGATGGTGTTTTTGAAGCAATGCAAAAAGTGCATAATGGTAATTATGAAAATAATCGTGATTATGCAATTCAAAAAATAACTGAAACTATGTCTAAAAAAAATGTGGCTCGTTCTATTGAAAATATATTTAAACTCCATAAACCCAAATATAAGATAGCAACCAAAAAAGGTGTCTTGAAAGAACAACTACAGATAATTTACTATGATGAAGAAAATTATATAATGGATAAAAAGAAATACGCGGCTATAGAACCGTCTGATATTAATAATAGTGAGTGGATAATGTTAGTATCAAAAGATGCATTAGTATATGATAAAAATCTATGTAGATTATCAAAAATATGCAATGAGTATGATATTATTGCTTTTACTACGAAATATAAGAATGCAGTTTATCCAAATGAAGAAGCAATTACACGTTTAGATAAGCCCGATAAAATAAACTATCTTATTAAATCAAGAATAGCAAAAACGTTAATTGATAAAAATATTTTAGTGCAATATATGAAAGGTTTTATACTATTACATTCGATGCATTTGAATAAAAAATTTGTAACAGATACATTATGTATTCAAAATACCAACATTTAATTTATTTGGTTAACATTTTAATTATTGTATTAGTAATATTTATTTTATTATTACTTATACCATATAGTGCTTTCTTAACTGAATTAATATTTTTTATTGTTATTTTTGTATTTTCAATAATTTTGAGTGTTTTTTGTATGATTTTATTATTCTCTATAATTTCAACTTCAAGATCTAATTGTTTTTTATCTTTATAAAATTCATCCTCTTTTGTAATACCAAGTGTTTTGTTTAATACTTTCAGATTTTTGTAATATGGTTTTTCTAAGTGCAATGTAAAAACATTTGAATTATTAGAAACATTTGAATTATTAGAAACATTTGAATTATTAGAAACATTTGAATTATTAGAAACATTTGAATTATTAGAAACATTTTTAAACCTCACTGGTATTTTATTTCGTCCACTATCACAATATTTTCCATATGCAAGATACCACATATTTGGAGTTTTGTCATATATAATATTATAATGTTTGTGAATAGAATTATGATTACCAGCTTTATATATATTAAATCCAATACCACATAAACCTAGTGCTATATTTGAAAAATCACGTTTATTACCATATTGTATTTTTTCGCTGTTTATTGTGAAATACATACCATTAATATGTGATACAACATAATGTTTTTTTTCTTTATATTTTTGAATATTTTTAAAAAATGAAGAATGAAGACCATCATCATCATCTAAACGAATGGTACAAAAAGATATATTATTTGATGGTGGATCAAATATAAATTCTTTGAATGAATTTATATAAAATATTTTGATTGATCTATGTGAAGATGTTAATAATTTAAGTTTTGTCTTGTAGTTATTTGGTAATTCTTTACTTGTAAATATATGCCATTCCCAGTCTTTATATGTTTGATTTAATATAGAAGGAAGAGTCATTTTTTCAAAAAATGTAAATTTTGTATCTAGTCGTTTTTTGCTGAATAGTTTTTCTTTATAATTATTACAATTAATTTTAAATCCTTTATAAGATGTATCAAATATACTAAATCGCGTTAATATATAGACTTTCATTTAGTATATTATCATAAATTTAATTATTTAATTTATACATAATAAAGTAACAGACAAATCTAATGATCGTAATAAGGATTATCGCTAATTGTCATTCCACAGTAACCTGTAGGATTTTTTTTATAATCGATGGGGTTGTATAAACCATATTCAACCGCATTTTCTAATATAAATTTGAAAGTATTCCAATATTCTGGTGTATGTCCTATACTTACAGTTGCTATATGTGATAATTCATGGAGTGCTACAAACATCAATGTATTTAAATCAATCAGTTTATTTGGATTACCATTTTTGGTTTTAGTTAGACAAAATGCAACCTTTTCTCCTTTATTTTCACTGTAGGCAGTGTGACTGCTGGTTGGTAGAGTTTCACGAATTTTTTGTGGATTGTATCCCTCTATAAGACGTTTTGTTATTGGACTATTTGGCTTTTTGGTTTTCATTAAATATACAAGTTTCGTACATTTATTGGTAGTTTTTGCTAAAAGATCTGCTGCCTCATTAATCTTTGTTCGGTCACGCACACAGTATTCGTTGCCGTCTACACCAGAAATAATACATCTTAATTGAAACATTTCTGAATCATGATACATTTTTAATGATAATAAAAGGGTGAAAGCTATTAAAACTACAGTAAACAATGTAGTTTTCATAAATGTATATTAATGAGAGAAAAATTAAACCTAAAAATAGTTGCTAGTATAGTCGCTAACATAGTCGCTAACATAGTCGCTAGTATAATTATTGAGGACCACATCCAATCTCAAGAGGAACACGCATGAGATCGGGTGCGATGGTGGTATTATTCCATGGTCCAACATTCAATTGGGGATTTGCTGGTTCTGATCGAACCTGAAGATTAGCATTGCGGAGTGTATTGCCAATAGTATCAATACCAATATGATATCCTGCCTTAAGGAGGTTGACGTTTTCTAAAGTTCCGTTTCCAGAAGGGTTAAGACGAGCCCACTCACTGTTTTCGTCCTTTGGAAGGAGCGAAGCAGGATCCTGCATAGCTTGTTTAGAACAATTAGTGAGACCAGCATCACGCGATTTCATTCCCTTAACCATCGCGGGTCCCTCATTTTCTCCAAGAGGGGCAGATGGCTTAACCCCCAAATCACTTTGGACTGCTTCGTGAACTTTTTCAGCTTCCTTTTCTTTATTTTGGACGGACATCATATCCAACATCGATGATTTTTGATTAGAATAAATGACAAGAGCCAAAATTGCAACAGCTACTCCTAAAAATAAAAGATGGTGGGCCTTAATTGATTTCTGGAGGTTTTGTAAAAACTTCATCATTCTTATATACTCTGCGACGATAAAAAAATTATTATTTATGCTAAATTCGCTTCTTCATATTCATCATTTGTATCATCCGTAGTATCGCTATCTATTCCATCCAACATATAATTTTCCTTAATTTGTTTTGCTTCTAAATAAGCAGCTAATGCTTCCTTTTTAGCAAGTTTTGCTTTTTGACGGGCGGTTTTCCACATTTCATAATAAACCTCATTAGGATCTTTCAATACCATTGGTTCATTTGTTGGAATGGTAAGATTCACTTCCTCAAGTTTCCATCCTTCCTTAATTATTTTATTTGAACCTCTTGAATTTTGTAGCTCTCTCTCATTTTTTTTTTCTGTTGCTTTTCCTACAGGAGTTTCTTCGCCTACAGGAGTTTCTTCGCCTACAGGAGTTTCTTCGCCTACAGGAGTTTCTT
>Ga0208547_1001530_pt1 | contig 12667 bp, 10 predicted proteins | sample DEB08_DNA_5_FD_185501 | JGI IMG/M metagenome (GOLD analysis project Ga0208547, IMG submission 185501) | Aqueous microbial communities from the Delaware River and Bay under freshwater to marine salinity gradient to study organic matter... | ecosystem: Environmental > Aquatic > Marine > Coastal ...
AGTACCGCAAATGAAGCCGGCATTCCTTTAGAGAAATTAGTTGGGTTTCACGGTATTCCAGCAGGTCAAACTCTTCGCACCTTGCTATCTGATCGAAGCGAAGCTGAAATTACTCATTGGATTGAGGTCATTACCCAAAAAGAGGTAGAAGACACCGAAGGCATTAAAGCAAATCCTGGCGCATATGAATTGTTTGAAAATCTCACTGAAACTAAAACTCCGTGGACCATTGTTACTTCTTGCACCAGAGATTTAGCGATTGCAAGGTTGAGCGCAGTCAGTTTACCGATACCTGAAAATTTAGTGACCGCAGATCAAGTCAGTCAAGGTAAGCCTCATCCAGAACCTTTTCAATTGGGAGCTGAGCGCTTGGAGCTTTCGCCAAACCTTTGTTATGCGGTTGAAGATTCCATTGCTGGTCTAAAAAGTGCCTCGGCTGCTGGCTGTAAAACCATTGCGCTACTACTTGGAATCACCGATACCAACATCACGGATTTTGATCATGGAATCGGACATTTATCCGAGATTCTAGAAATTCTTGAACTATAGTTTTGCTGCTTATGAAAAACAGTTTATTTAATTTTGTTCGCGGAATTTTGATTGGAACTGCTGAAGTAATTCCTGGTGTATCTGGGGGCACTATAGCTTTAATAACCGGAATCTATGAACGCATCATCAATCAAGCAGCTCTAGCTGTTGAAGCACTATTAAAAATTACTAAACCAAAAGAGCTATTCAAAGGACTTAAGAATCTGGATTGGTATTTGCTGCTTCCAGTATTAATTGGAATGTTTACTGCGCTCGTACTTGGTGCAAGAATTATTGAGCCGCTCTTAGAGACCTATCCGATTCAATTGCGGGCGCTATTTGCGGGATTAGTAATGATCGGGATCTTAATTCCTTTCCAGATGGTTCGACAAACTCCAAAAGGCAACTGGAAAGTACCTGACTTTCTTTTGGCCTTAGTTGCCGCGGCATTTGCATTTTTTTTAACTGGGCTACCTGCCTCAGAAGTAACTAATCCAAGCTATTTAAATATTTTTCTTGCTGCCGCTATTGCAATTTGTGCCCTGGTTTTGCCCGGGGTTTCAGGTTCCTTCTTTTTACTTTCGATTGGTATTTATGCACCTACTATCGCCGCAGTAAATGACAGAGATATTGCTTATCTTGCAACCTTTGCTTTAGGTGCATTTTTTGGATTAGCATCTTTTGTAATTTTGCTGCGTTGGCTTTTAGACAACAAAGCCCGCGCAACTTTAGTAATTCTCAGCGGATTGATGCTTGGGTCATTAAGGGCACTTTGGCCGTGGCAAGATGACGATCGAAATTTATTGGTACCTGATCAAGCAATTGGGCAAAGTTTGTTACTTTTTTTAATTGGAGGCGCAGTAGTTTGGATCCTGATTCGAGTTGAAAAGCAGATCGCAAGGTAATGAAAAATCGGTTAGCCAATGCCACTAGCCCTTATTTGCAACAACATGCTAACAATCCAGTGTGGTGGTACGAGTGGTCAGAAGACGCTTTTTTAGCGGCTAAAACCCAAGACTTACCTATTTTTTTATCGATTGGTTACTCAGCTTGCCATTGGTGCCATGTGATGGCACACGAATCATTTGAAAATGATGCGGTCGCAGAGTATCTAAATAAAAATTTTATAAGTATAAAAGTTGACCGTGAAGAGCATCCAGAGATTGACAATATTTATATGCAAGCGACTGTTTCAATGACCGGCCAGGGCGGTTGGCCAATGAGTGTTTTCTTAGATCACCAATTGCGTCCTTTCTATGCAGGCACTTACTTTCCGCTTTCGGCGCCAGCAGGTCACGTCACTTTTCCTCAATTACTGAATGCAATAGTCGATACTTGGAACAACCGACGCGACGATTTGTCTGAGGCAGCAGAGAGATTGTCAAATCATTTGATTGAAAATAATTTACCGGCCTTGAGTGCTGAAACATTTACTGAACAAACAGCAGCAAATGCTGCATTAAAATTGATGCGTCAGTTTGACCCGATCAATCATGGATTTGGCTCAAGCCCAAAGTTTCCACCGAGTATGGCTTTAGAATTTTTGCTTAGACATTACGCCAGAGTGGATGATCCGGCCTTTTTGGAACTCGTTGAATTTACTTGTTATTCAATGACTCGTGGAGGAATGTATGACCAACTAGCTGGTGGATTTGCTCGCTACAGCGTTGATGAGAAATGGACCATTCCTCATTTTGAAAAAATGCTTTACGACAACGCCTTGCTACTTGGTGTGTATTCACATTTATACCGATTAAAGCCAACTCCGTATTTCAAAAGAATCGTAGAAGAAACCGTTGATTGGTTATTTTCAGAAATGCTTACCTCACAAGGCGCCTTTGCCGCAGCAATAGATGCAGATAGCGAAGGGGAAGAGGGGGCTTTTTATTGCTGGAGCAAAGCGCAGCTTATGGATTTGTTAGACGAGACCGACGCCAAATGGGCGCTAGATCAATTTAGCGTTACTGAAGCTGGCACATTTGAAGCTGGATTGTCAGTGCTGCAGCGTCGCAAAGAACCAAGTGACCTCGTTCGCTACCAAAAAGTAAAAGAGATTTTAATTCGCGAGAGACAAAAAAGAATCAGACCAATGAGGGATGAAAAAGTTATTCTGTCATGGAATTGTTGGGCGATAGTAAATCTAATAGAGGCCGGAGAAATTTTTGGAGAGCAAGAATGGACTAAACGGGCGATAGCAGCCTTAGATTATTTATTAGCAACACACTTAGTTGAAGATAAGCTATATCGGATCAGCAAAGATGGTGTAACTAATGCCATTTCTGGATTGCTAGAAGACTGGGCAAGTTTAATTACCGTGTGTTTAAAAGCTCACGCTGCAACAGGGGAAACAATATATTTTAAAAAATCAAAATTCTTAATGAAGCAAATTCTAAATCGATTTAGAGATCAAAAAATTTTTTATGATGTTGAAACTACGCAGGAGATGCCAATTACTAAAACCAGAGACAGCACGGATAACGCCTACCCGTCAGCGCTAGCATTAGCAGCAGAAGCATTAATTAATTTTGGGGCGAGTACAAATGACCGTGAGTTAATTAGTATCGCAGAAGATTTAATAAATGAACAGCTGACAAAAATTGAAACTAGCCCTCGATTTGCTGCACACTATCTTTGTCAGCTAGAAGCGCTGCTGGATGGTCCGTTAGAAATCGCTTTAGTTGGCAAACCAGGCAGTGAGTTACACAAAATCATTTGGCAAAGTCCACGTGCTGGCTGGGTTTTGAGTGTGGGCAACGCTGGTGCGACCGATTTGCTTCAAGATCGATTTGAGATTGATGGTAAACCAACTGTTTATCTATGTCAAAATTTTAGCTGCCTTTCACCTGTAACCGAACTTGGGGAAGTAAAGAAGCAATTAAAAATTGTTTAAATTTGTTTTTTGTAATAGCGTTAAAAAATGAGAAAAATTCTAATTGTTACCTTTCTCGCCGGGTTTTCCCTATTATCACCTGCTAACACTTTTGCATTTGAAAATTACAAAATTATTTCTCGCGGATTAACGCTTAACGTTCAGGCAAGGGAGCTGATAGCTGCTCAAGTAAAGTCTGGTACCACTACTCGTGGAGCAGCATTAGCTATTTTGCAAAATGGGAATTATTTACTTGGCGGGGGCAATAACGGAAATCAAATTTTCATTTACGACACCCAAATGAAAAAATTAACAAACCTAGGTGCTGTTTTTTCACAACAGGCAACAAATGACGCTCGTTTTGCTATTACAGATATTGAGCCATTAGTTGAAAATGCTTCAGGCATTAAAGCGTTGGTTTCTTTTCCCAAACTTCAAGCACCAGCAAATTGTGTGAGGGTACAAGTTGATCTTGTTGACATTGATCTAGTTAAGCAAGAAGTTCAAACCCAAAGCACTTGGTTTACCTCTGACCCATGTGTTCCAATTAGCGCAGTTCAGCATGCCTCTGGAAAGATGCAAAAAATTGACGAAAATAGCGCCTACTTGACCGTGGGGGATTTAGGCTTTCGTCAAATATTGGATCGTGAAGCCCGCGGGGATCTAACTTCTGTTTTTAGGATTTCAAAAAATGAAAATGAAAAGATTTCGTTGGGCCATAGGAACGCACAAGGAATTGTTCTTTATCGAAATAAGTATCTTTTAACTTCAGAACATGGGCCGCGTGGTGGAGATGAATTAAATTTAATTAAGGCCAATACTGATTATGGTTGGCCATTTGTAACACTTGGCACTGAATATTCATCAGGCGATTACGTAATACCCGACAAGATAAATACTCATGAAGGTTATGAAAAACCCATGATGTACTGGGTGCCATCTATCGCACCTACAGATTTAGTAGAGCTACCTACAAATTCAAACTGGAAGCGTTGGTCAGGACAATTGTTAATGGGCACTTTGCGTGAGGAATCTTTAGTAAGGATTTATCTAAATAATGATTTGCACCCAACTGCTCAAGATTTTATTAAAGTCAACGAACGAATTAGGGGACTAGAAGTTAGTAACACTGGCTTAGTAGTTGCAACAACTGACAGCGGGAAGTTACTAGAGATTTCGCCAAGTTAATCTTGCGCCCCCGGCAGGAATCGAACCTGCGCACATGGCTCCGGAAGCCACTGCTCTATCCCCTGAGCTACGGAGGCGGGGCGTTTAAGCGTAGAAGGTCAAGCTTTTATTTGCCGAGTCGCCCAACGTTCAGCATAAAAAGAGAGTAAGGGAATTGTGCCGGCCAACAAGATTGCTGCAGTTTGCCTCAAATTGAAGTTCGCTTTTCGAGAAAGATCAAATGCTAATGCCAAGTAGACCATGTAGACGAAACCATGAAGCTGAGCAAACCAGGGAATCTCTGGCCCCAAGGTGTACTTAACAGTAATTTCAATTGTGAAAGCGATCAAAACTAACCCTGCAATCCAGGCAATAATTTGGAATCGGCGTAGCGATTTACCTATCAAGAAAGTTCCTTTTCTGCTTGTTTTTTATCTTGTGCCTTTTGCTCATCTTTGAAAAATTTGAACCAAAACCAAAGAAAGAATGCCGAAAAAAACCACCACTGAAGTGCATAGAAAGTATTTTGCAGACTCCAGGTTGTTCCATCTGCTTCGAATCTCGCATCCCACTGCCAATTACCTAATCGAAAACAGGTGTAGGTGGCACCAAGAACTAACGCATGAAAAAGAATCCACCTAGGTTGAATGGCAATTTTCCACATGAGAATAAGCCTATGGCAAACAATAGAATTGCAAAATTAAACCCTAAACTACCTTCATGACTCCAGAAGAACTCGGCGAAAAAGTTAGTTGGGCAATCAAAGAACTAGCTGCCAGTGGAGCCTTACCGGAAGCACCGGAATTAGAGATCAAAATCGAGCGTCCAAAAAATCCAGATTTTGGTGATTACGCGACCAATGTGGCACTGCTCTTAGCAGCGAGAGCTGAGCACCAGCCTCGCAAAGTGGCGGAACTTGTAATTTCTCAATTAAAAAGCGTTACAGAAATAGAAAGTATGAGTGTTGCTGGCCCGGGATTTATAAACTTCAAAGTAGCCAAAGGATCGCAAGCAGAGTTGGTGCGAGAAATATTGCAGCAGAAAGAAAGCTACGGAACTAATAAAGATTTAGCAGGATTAAAAATAAATGTTGAATTTATTAGCGCTAATCCAACTGGGCCCCTGCATTTAGGTCATACCCGTTGGGCGGCCGTAGGAGATTGCCTGGCGCGATTACTAAAGGCAGCAGGTGCTGAGGTAGTAAAAGAGTTTTATATCAATGATCGTGGAATTCAAATGGATAAGTTTGGTGAATCAATTCAGGCAGCAGCTCTTGGTAAAAGCATTCCTGACGATGGTTATCACGGAGCTTATATAAAAGAGTTAGCAAACAAAATTGTTGAACAAGACCCTGAGCTTGTTAATCTGCCTGAAGATGAAGGTTTGATTGCATTTCGTGAAGCTGGTTATAAATTGCAACTGGCGCAGCAACAAGAAGTATTAAATCTTTTTAGGACAGTTTTCGATGTTTGGTATTCAGAAAGAAAGTTACATGAATCTGGGGCGGTAGAAAAAGGTATTCAAGTTCTCAAAGGACATGGACATGTTTTTGAAGAAGACGGAGCCCTTTGGTTAAGAACTACTGATTTTTCTGATGATAAAGACCGAGTCTTAATCAAAGCAGACGGCGAATATACCTATTTCGCATCGGATACTGCTTATTACGTTGATAAACGTCGCCGGGGAATGGACGTGAATATCTATCTTCTAGGGGCGGATCATCATGGATACGTAAATCGCTTGAAAGCGGTTGCAGCATGCGCAGGTGACGACAGTGAAAAAAATATTGAGGTTTTGATTGGCCAGTTAGTCAAAATGACTAAAGATGGTCAAGAAGTTAAATTATCCAAACGGGCAGGAAACATCATCACTTTAGAAGATTTAGTTGAAGAAGTGGGTGTAGATGCTGCGCGATACACGCTTAGCCGATATCCAGCTGATTCACCTTTAACTTTAGATATAAACCTATTAACCTCGCACACTAATGATAATCCGGTTTTTTACGTGCAATATGCCCATGCACGGTTGAGCACCTTACTAAGAGCTGCAAAAGAGCGAGGAATTGAATTTGCACTTACAGATTTTGTGCCCGAGATTTTAATAGACGACAAAGAGAGTGATCTAGTTAAAACCTTGGCTGAATATCCAAAAATAGTAAAAATAAGTGCAGCACTTCGCGAGCCACACCGGATTGCTCGTTACGCTGAAGAACTAGCTGGTGTTTATCACCGATTTTATGATTCATGCCGAGTATTACCGAGAGAAGATGAGCAAGTAACTGGGTTAACAATTGCGCGTCTATTACTCTGTAGCGCTACCAGACAAGTATTAGCAAATGCCCTAGATTTACTGGGAGTTTTAGCGCCTGAAAAAATGTAGCAGGTTGGTCTTGGATTCTTTTGAGAAGTAATCTAGTCTCTCATTCATGAAAAAACTGAATTCACTTTTTGCCATCCTCGTCTCACTTTTTATGCTGGCGACATTGACGACACCAGCAAATGCTGCTGATGATTCAAGCCCACTTTCTGGACTACCAGGTGGAGGCGGCCAGCCAGTAGTAATGGTAAAAATAGATAACGTTGGTCCGGCACGTCCGCATACCGGTTTATATCAAGCTGATTTGGTTTATGTGTATCAAGTAGAAGGTGGTTTGACCAGAATTGCAGCAATGTTTAACAGCAAGTTCCCCAAAGTGGTTGGCCCAGTTCGAAGTGCAAGATTAAGTGACTTAGATATTCTGCGTCAATACGGAAATCCTGGCTTAGTCTATAGCGGTGCCAACAGAGTTTTGATTAAAAGAATTAACGCTGCAAAGTCATGGGTTCCAATGGGACCATCACAAACCCGTGGAATGTTTAGAACTCGGGCAAAGCGCATACCCCACAACTTAATGATTAATTTGAAACAAGCGGTACGAAAGAAATCTGGCATCAGTCAAGCTCAAGACATCGGTTTGTCTTTTAGTCGCTCAAACCCAAGTGGTGGAAAAGGTACGAATTCATTCAGAGTTAGATGGCCAGCAGCTAGCGTCAGTGGTACTTGGACGGGATCGGGTTATCGAATTGCCTTGGACGGCAAAGCCCAAAGCGATGCCGCAAATGGCACACCCGTCGTTGCGAAAACAGTTGTTGTGCAATTTACTCGACAGATTGCAGGTAAAACCCCACGCGTTCATACCGTAGGTAGTGGCGAGGCAATCATTTTGCGAAATGGAAAGCGCTATGAAGCAACTTGGGTGAGAGATCGCCTTAAGGGTGGAACTAGTTACTTCGTAGATGGTAAACCGTTTAGCATGGATGTTGGCCAAGTTTGGGTATTACTCTTCAACGAGAAAAAGAAGCGTTCTGTAACTTTTGGTTAGAGAGCAGATTCATTTAGCTGTGCACTAACCTTGTCTCATGCGTGCACACCCAGCCGGACCTCGCCATGGCGACGTTATTTCGCAGCCAGGTGTACCAAAAACTCCTAGCTCTGGCGAGCTAAATGCACTAGCTGCAAATATTTGGCCGCAGTCAGCCCGTAGAAATTCACGTGGTGAAATACAAATTGGTGATGTTCCAGTAACGCAAATAGCCAAAGAATACGCGACGCCAATTTTTGTAATGGATGAAACAGATTTAAAAAGTCGTGCTAAGGAATTTTTAGATAGTTTTTCTAAGCTTAAAGATCAATCTTTAGCAAAGCCGACAACTGTTTATTATGCAGCAAAAGCATTTTTATCTACTTATGTTGCAAAAACACTTCACGAGATTGGGCTAAGTATTGATGTTTGCACTGAAGGGGAGTTGCTTTGTGCCCTTAAAGCAGGAGTGGACCCTAAGTCGATTTTGCTACATGGCAACAACAAATCAGATCGCGAGATTCAATTAGGTGTTGAACATGGAGTTGGGGTCTTTGTAATTGACTCACTTCGTGAAATTTTAGCTTTGGAGAAGTTTGCTAAAGGCAGGAACAAAGTCTCGGTTTTAATTCGCCTCACTACCGGAGTTGAAGCACATACCCACGAATTTATTGCTACCGCACATGAAGATCAAAAATTTGGTTTCTCAATTCAATCTGGTCAAGCGGAAGAAGCAGTTTCTAGAGTGATGAAGGCCAAGAACATTAACCTGCTTGGATTTCATTCGCATATCGGATCTCAAATTTTTGATAGTTCTGGATTTGAAGTAGCGGCTAGCAGAATTGTTGAATTTGCTAGACAAATGGAACAAAAATTTAGTTTTAAAGTTAGCTTATTGAATTTAGGTGGAGGGATTGGAATCGCCTATACGCCTGATGATTCGCCAATATCTGTATCAAAAATGAGTGATGAATTAATTTCTATAGTAAAAGATAAATTTGGATCTGACGAAATTCCCCAGCTTGCAATTGAACCAGGAAGAGCGATTATTGGTCCTTCAACGATTACGCTTTACACCGTAGGAACAATCAAGCCAGTAACAGTTGATGGAGGATTAATAAGAAATTATGTCTCCGTCGATGGTGGAATGAGTGACAATATACGGACAGCACTTTACGATGCGAATTATTCCGTAACACTAGCTTCGAGAACTTCAGATGCAGAACCAATGTTATGCCGGATCGTAGGAAAGCATTGCGAAACCGGTGACATTGTGGTTCGGGATGCTTGGTTGCCAAGTGATCTACGCGAGGGTGATTTATTAGCAGTAGCAGCCACTGGTGCTTACTGTCGTTCAATGGCAAGTCAATACAACTTGGTTACTAGACCAGGTGTAATTGCAGTTGCCGATGGAAAGACAAAAATTGTAATTCGACCAGAAACTTACGAAGACCTTTTTGCTACTGACCCGGGATTTTAACGGTAGCTCTTCTACTTGATTGCAAAACTAAAACAACACCTAAAATTACTACCGCTCCGCCTAACAAAATTAGACCACTAAAAGGTTCAGAAAGTATTAAAACTCCTAAAGCCACGGCAACAATTGGGTTTACGTAAGCGTAGGTAGACGCTAAAGAAAGTGAAACATGGGTAATTAACCAAATATAAGCTCCGTAACCCAAGATTGAACCAATAAGTATCAAATAGATCCAAGCCCAAAGGGAGGTGCTAGTAATTTGAGAGAGACTTTCACTGTTTATTCTCTCGCCGCGAATTAGTCCTGCGAGAGTTAAGGTAACTCCACCAAAAAACATTTGATAGGTGGTAAGTACAAAGGAATTCTTTGGGACGCCAATTCTCGGCGTAATAAAAGTCCCGAAAGCCCAAGCGATATTTCCAAAGAGAACCATTAGCATCCAAAAAGCTAAATTTTCACCTGATTCGCTGGTATTGTCTCGATTTGGCAAAACAATTATTGCAACACCAATTATTCCCAGGGCGATTCCAAATAATGTTCGTTTATCTGGGACTATTCCCGCTAAATATTGAAACAGTGTGACCCAAATAGGTAGTGCGGCAACTATTAAGGCAGCAATTCCGCTTGGTACGTATCTTTCAGCCAAAGTTAAATTACCTAGACCAAAACCCAAAAGTAATCCACCTAAAAACAAAGTCGCTAACGCTTCTTTGAGTGTTATTTTCAATATTTTTTTGCCCTTAAAAACAATTAGAAAAAAACCGAGAATAATTCCGGCGAGCATGAATCTTGTTCCCATGCTTATTAGAGGCGGGGCAGTTTTAACTAAGATTGCAATCCCCAGATAGGTAGAGCCCCATACTAAATAAACGGTGCCTAAGGCAGTCCAGACTTTGACGGGGTTAGAAGATTGATTTTCAGACACGGCGGACCTGATTTTATTGCTCTCTGAGAGAATTGTCGCTACTGACCTAGCTGAAGGAATTTTACAAATGAGCGAGCCTAAAGCACTCACCGTTGCGGTTATTGGTGCTGGAACGGTTGGATCAGAGGTAATTTCCTTAATTCAGTTGCAGGCCGAAGATTTAGCAATTCGCATTGGCGCCCCACTAGAGATAATTGGCGTAGGGGTTAAGGATCCAACCAAGAGTCGCCCTCAGATTGATAGCAACTTAATCACTGACGATATCTATTCATTATTGGAGAAAAAACCTGACATTGTTATTGAGCTCATGGGTGCAATTGAGCCAACAAGAGACTATTTACTACAAGCGATTAACAACGGCAGCAGTGTAATTAGTGCAAACAAGGCACTACTTGCAAAAGATGGAGCCACGTTACATCAGGCGGCAGAAAAAGCTGATGTTGATATTTATTACGAAGCCAGCGTTGCTGGAGCAATACCACTGCTTAGACCGTTGAGAGAATCTTTAGTTGGTGATGATGTTGTAAAGATTTTGGGAATAGTAAATGGCACTACCAATTACATCTTGACAAAAATGAATGATTTTGGCGAGAGTTTTGAGTCGGCACTTAAATCTGCACAGGATTTAGGTTATGCCGAAGCAGATCCAACTGCCGATGTTATGGGCCATGACGCAGCAAGTAAAGCTGCTATTTTGGCGCAGTTGGCTTTTCATACCCGAGTTACCGTAGATGACGTTCATTGCGAGGGCATCGTTGAGATAACTCAACAAGATGTAAAAGCTGCGCAACAGATGGGTTTTGTAATCAAGTTACTTGCTGTTGCTGAAAAAGTGAATCAAGATTCGATTGTGGTTCGAGTGCATCCGGCGATGATTCCAATATCTCATCCGCTGGCAAGCGTAAGAGACGCTTTCAATGCAGTATTTGTGCAAGCAAAAGCTGCAGGTTCCTTGATGTTCTATGGACAAGGCGCTGGTGGAGCTCCTACTGCTAGCGCAGTCATGGGTGATTTAGTTATGGTGGGGCGAAATCGAGTTTCTAATCGACGCGGACCTGGTGAAAGTGTTTATGCCGACTTAAACATTTTGCCAATCTCTGAATCCATAACCAGCTATTACATAAATCTAGAAGTAGCAGATCAGCCTGGTGTATTAGCCGAGATCAGCAATGTTTTCGCAAAACACTCAGTATCGATTCAAACGGTTCGCCAAGAAACTCGCGGAAAAGACGCCAGTTTGATTGTCAAAACACATCAAGCAAAAGAATCTGCGTTGGAAAAAGTGATTGCAGAGTTAAAGAACCTATCGGCTGTTAAGCACTTAAATGGTGCAATGAGAGTTGAAGGCGAAGAATTGTAATGAGCCATCAATGGCAGGGAGTAATAAAAGAGTATAAAGACTTTTTACCGGTATCAGAAAAAACTCCCATAGTGACACTAGGTGAGGGTGGAACCCCCTTGGTTTACGCTTGCAAATTAAGTGAGAAATTACAAAATCAAGTTTGGATCAAAGTTGAAGGCATGAACCCAACTGGTTCTTTTAAAGATCGGGGAATGACAGTCGCGATAAGTAAGGCGGCTGAAGCCGGAGCGAAAGCGGTAATTTGTGCCTCAACGGGAAATACTTCTGCGTCGGCCTCTGCCTATGCAATTAAAGCCGGAATGAAAAGTGCTGTATTGGTTCCAGACGGAAAAATCGCAATGGGAAAGCTTGCTCAAGCGGTAGTGCACGGCGCCACCTTGTTACAAGTAGAAGGTAATTTTGATGACTGCTTAGTTTTGGCTCAGGCGTTAGCCGACAACTACCCAGTTTCTTTGGTTAATTCTGTGAATCCAGATCGAATTGAAGGGCAAAAAACTGCCAGCTTCGAAGTTGTAGACGCCTTAGGTAAAGCTCCAGATATTCATGTTTTGCCTGTGGGAAATGCTGGCAACATAACCGCTTATTGGGCTGGTTATGGCGAATATTTTGAGAAAGGTTTTTCAAAAACTAAGCCACAGATGTGGGGCTTTCAAGCAGCTGGAGCTGCACCAATAGTTGACGGGGTAAAAGTAGAAAAACCAGAAACGTTAGCTACTGCGATTCGAATTGGAAACCCTGCCTCTTGGAAGCAAGCGATTGCTGCACGAGATGAATCAGGTGGACTAATAGACAAAGTTACGGATGAAGAAATTTTGCAGGCTTATCACTACCTAGCAAATCAAGAAGCAATTTTTGTTGAGCCAGCAAGTGCAGCTGGCGTTGCTGGGTTATTTAAATTACAAGCTGAAGGAAAGTTGCCAACTGGAAAAGAAATTGTAATTACAGTTACTGGAAATGGATTGAAAGATCCACAATGGGCACTTGAGGGTGCCGCTAAT
>Ga0208547_1001533_pt1 | contig 12654 bp, 10 predicted proteins | sample DEB08_DNA_5_FD_185501 | JGI IMG/M metagenome (GOLD analysis project Ga0208547, IMG submission 185501) | Aqueous microbial communities from the Delaware River and Bay under freshwater to marine salinity gradient to study organic matter... | ecosystem: Environmental > Aquatic > Marine > Coastal ...
CATCCACTGATAGTTGCTGGGGTCCCTGCAGGCGGCCAGACGGCGGCTTCCTGTCCGGATGGGAGCGCGATCGGGGCCATCGATGAGCCAACGGGAAGTGGATCTCGCAGTTGAAGAAGCGCTACGTCGTTGCGGTAGTTGGCCTCATCCCAATCAGGGTGGACGAGGAGTTGAACAACCGGAATTTCATTTCCCGGACCCCGATCGCTCAGCGCACTGATTCCAGCGTGGACGTCAAGGTCGACCGCACGGAGTCCGGCTACGCAGTGAGCCGCCGTGATCACCCACTGCGTGTCAACGATCGAGCCGCCGCAAAGCCGGTTGTCCGGCGTAGCAATGACGAGGACCTGCCACGGGTGAGAGGTGATATCCGTTGGTGTCCCGCCGACCACCGCCTGAGAAGCCGGCGCCGGACCGACGAGCAGCGCACCCAGCGTGGCGATAGCTGCGATGAGGGCAGCCGTCACTCGCCGCGTTCGTGAAGCGCCGTTCACTCGCCGTTCACTTTCCTTTCGCCTATCAGGGGCGGTGCGTGTTCTAGCCTCGGTCATCGATCAGTCTTCCCAAGCACCGAGGAGCAAAGACACCAGTGCACGAAAACCAACAGCAGGTATCGCCGCAGGAGACCATGATGCAGCATGAGGTTCACCTGAGGCGCGTTCAGCAGCACTTCATCCAGGCCGCTTGCTCCTGTGGGTGGCTGAGTGCCGCACGTCGGTCGGAGTCCCTCGCCGCCGAGGAGGGCCGCGATCACGCGATCCTGTACGACGGTGCCTTTTCCGCCGAGATCGCCTGACCCCGGCTACCTCACTCTGCCGTGACCCCCTTGCCGAGCACCACAACACCACCATCGCTGACGGTGTAGAGGCCACGATCACGCTCGAGGTCGACACCTATCTGCGTGTTGTCAGGAACAACAACGCTCTTGTCCAAGATTGCGTGCCGCACGACCGCATTGCGACCGATGCGCACTCCGGGCATGAGAACACTGCCTTCAACATAGGCACCTGCATCGATAACAACGTTCGAAGCCACAATGCTCGTGCGTACGTGTGCTCCTGAAACGATGCTGCCCGCGCCAACCATGGACTCGTGCGCGTTGCCTCCCTCAACGAACTTGGCCGGCGGATACGGCGGCAGATTCGTGAGAATCGGCCACCGTCGGTTATAGAGATTGAAGATCGGGTGCACCGACACGAGGTCCATGTGCGCATCGTGATAACTATCGAGCGTTCCTACGTCGCGCCAATAGCCCGCGTCACGGGCGGTAGCACCCGGAACGATGTTCTCCGCGAAGTCGTACACGTACGCAAGCCCCTGGGCAGTCAACGCGGGGATGATGTTGCCACCCATGTCGTGTACCGAGGCGGGGTCAGCCGCGTCAGCGCGTAGCGCCTCGAGCAGCACTTCCGTCGAGAAGACGTAGTTGCCCATCGACACGAATGATTCGTCCTCACTACCCGGGATTCCCGGAGGATCCGATGGCTTCTCCAGGAAGCTTGCGATAGTCCGACCATCTGCGGCGACCTCGATGACTCCGAAGCTACTGGCCTGAGAGCGCGGTGTGCGAATGCCGGCGACCGTGACACCCGCTCCACTGTCGATGTGCGCCTCGACCATCTGCATCGCATCCATGCGATAGACGTGATCGGCTCCGAACACCGCCACGTACTCCGGGCTCTCATCGAACACCAGGTTCAGGCTTTGGAAGATCGCATCCGCGCTTCCTGTGAACCATCGCGGGCCGAGCCGCTGCTGGGCCGGCACGGGCGTCACATAGTCGCCGAGGAGGGTCGGCATCCGCCACGTCTGGGTCACGTGCCTGTCGAGCGAGTGGGACTTGTACTGGGTGAGCACGCATACGCGCCTGAGTCCGGAATTGATGAGGTTTGAAAGCACGAAATCAACGAGCCGGTACGAACCCCCGAAGGGAACAGCGGGCTTGGCCCGATCGGCGGTTAGTGGCATCAGTCTCTTGCCCTCGCCGCCGGCGAGGACCATCGCGAGAACGTGCGGTTCTGCGCCCACGGTTACAGGGTATCGGCCTTCGGGCCGCACGTGCCTAGGCTTTGCTGCTATGCGCGTTGCCATGGTCACTCGGGAGTGGCCACCCGACATCTACGGCGGTGCCGGGGTTCATATCGAGAATTTGGTGGAACATCTTCGAGATCTCGCGGAGGTGAATGTTCACTGCTTCGGTGGCCCCCGAACGGATGCAATAGCCCAGTCCGTTCCGCCCTACCTCGAGGGAGCCAATGCTGCTTTGCAGACCCTCGGAGTGGATGTCGGCATCGCGGACTCGATCAGCCCTGAGACCGACATCGTGCATTCGCACACCTGGTACGCAAACCTCGCCGGTCACATCACATCGCTCTTGCACGGTGTGCCACACGTCCTTACCGGCCATTCGCTCGAGCCCCACCGTCCCTGGAAGCGCGAGCAGCTCCACGGCGGCTACGAGATCTCCTCGTGGGTTGAGCGGACCAGCTACCGCGACTGCGACGCAGTCATCGCCGTCAGCCACGGCATGCGTGCAGACATCCTTGACGCGTATCCAGAAGTGGATCCGACCAAGGTTCACGTCGTGCACAACGGAATCAACACGCAGACCTACTCCCCGGATTCGAGTACCGAAGCGCTCCAGCGCTACGGCATTAGCAGCCATCAGCCGTACGCAATCTTCGTCGGCCGCATAACGCGACAAAAAGGGTTGGTCCACCTCCTACGAGCAGCGCGCTCATTCGATCCGTCGATCAACCTCGTGCTCTGCGCATCCTCGCCGGACACTCCAGAAATCGCGGAAGAAACCGCACGAGCGGTGGAAGTCCTTCGCGGCGAGCGCCGGGAGGGTTCTGTCATCTGGATCGAGGAGCAGGTCGACCGCAGTTCCTTGATCCAGTTACTCACCCACGCTTTGGTGTTCACCTGTCCATCCATTTACGAGCCCCTCGGGATTGTGAATCTCGAAGCCATGGCGTGCGAAACCGCCGTCGTCGCTAGTTCTGTCGGGGGAATCCCGGAGGTGGTCGAGGACGGTGTGACCGGGACTCTCGTTCACTACGACTCCGACGATCCCAACTCCTTCGAAGCGGCTCTCGCGTCAGCCGTTAACGATCTCGCTGCGGATCCTGCGAAAGCTGCCGACTTCGGTCGCCGCGGCCGCGAGCGAGCCGTGAACCATTTCGGCTGGGGTGCGATCGCGGAACAAACGATCGACGTCTACCGCTGGGCCGCGACCAATCAGGGTCGCTACCGCGGATGAGCGACCTCGCAGAACCGCTTCCAGGAGTTACCCCAGCCGCGCGAAGGTCACTGTGGGCGGGCTACACGCTCTACGTGCTTGGAGCTTTGACGTTCGCAATGAACGGAACTGTCTCCAAGGCGATCCTGCTCAGTGGCGTCGACTCCGCACGCCTATCCCAACTACGGGTGACAGGGGCATTCCTGTTCCTCCTCGCTTTCGTCGCAATCAACCGCCCGAAGCGCCTGCGGATCGAGCGACGCGAGTGGCCCTTCCTGGTCGCCTACGGAATCTTCGGCGTCGCGATGACGCAGTATCTGTTCTTCGTCGCGCTTCAGTACCTGCCCGTAGGCGTTGCGCTGCTCATCGAATTCACCGCACCGGTCTTCGTGGCACTGTGGTTTCGCTTCGTTCTACGCGAACCCATTCGACGCACCGTGTGGCTCGCACTGACCATCGCGCTGGTCGGTCTCGCACTGGTTGCCGAGGTCTGGCGCGGATTCTCCTTCGAAGCGATTGGCCTGATCGCTGCTCTGGGGGCCGCCCTCGCGCTCAGCGCCCACTACCTGATCACAGACCGGCAAATGCGTCAGCCTGTGCCGCGCGACCCCGTGTCACTAACGATGTGGGGCTTCGGCTTCGCGTCGTTGTTCTGGGTCGTAGTCCAGCCGTGGTGGTCATTCCCTTGGTCGGACCTCGCGGGGAACAGCGACGCCAGCCTTGGCACCGTCATCGGCGAACGGCCACTGTGGTTACTCACGGCGTGGATGATCGTGCTCGGCACCGTCGTACCCTTTTGGCTTGTGGTTGCGTCGATGCGACATCTGCGTGCATCCCAGGCATCGGTCATCGGATTGACCGAACCGCTGCTGGCGATCATCATCGCTTGGCTCGTGCTCTCCGAGTCTCTTGCGGTTGTTCAACTGATCGGTGGCGTGTTGATTTTGACCGGCGTCCTCTTGGCTGAGCGATCACGCCAACCTCGCTGAGTATTCTGCGCAGATGCCCGACCCGCGGTCCCCGAATGCTCAGGGAGTGTGCTTCCCGCTCGGCGGTGATGATCGACGCAGTACGTCGGCAACCGGTCGAGCGATTTTCGCGGATTCGATTCGTGCGATAGACCCGGCGATCGCCGCGCGCATCGAACACACACGGGACTGGCGTAAGGGCTACATCCCTCCACTTCGGGACATCGTGCTGGCCGCCGCACAGTCGACCGAGAACGCACTCTCCATCTCTCGGCACGGCCTGGCTTCAGCCGAACAGCGGTTCACTTTTCGACGGGGGGATGCCGAGGTTCCGCTGCATCAGGCCACGTCGGCCTTCGATTCGCGCGGGCTCGCATCGGTCACTGTCCGCGGCAGGGCAGCATCCGAGGGCGAGCTCTCCGTGCCCTACAAGGGTGGTCGTCTCTTCGGTGACAAACTTCGACGACAGGTGGACTCTTGGGTTTCGCGCGGCATTGCCGAGCCGTCCTTCGGGGCTGCCATGCATCTGGTTCTGGACAACCCGGACTGGATGGACCTTCGGGACATCGACATCGCCTTGCTGGGAGCCGGGGCAGAGATGGCGCCAACGCGGTCGCTGCTCCGATGGGGAGCGAGGGTGCACGCCGTCGATCTCCCTCGTCCTGGGATCTGGGAACGTCTCACCGCCATCACTCGAAATACCGCTGGAAGCTTGCGGATACCCATCGCTCTCGACGACGACGGAAACCCACCTTTCGTGGTCGAAGGGGACGTACACCCCGACGACGACGCCACCATCTGCGGCGCAGCGGGCGTGGATCTGATTGCCCAGATGCCCGAGATCCGGACCTGGTTGGCCGGGACCGAGCAGCCCTTCGTCCTCGGCACGTACGCATATGCAGACGGTGCGCAACACGTTCGACTCTCGATGGCCAGCGATGCCATCGTCACCTCACTGGTCGGTCAACGCAACGACATCACGCTGGCCTACCTCGCGACTCCCACAGACGTCTTCGTGGTACCGATGGAATGCGTCGACGCAAGCCGAAAGCGTTGGGAAAACCGCGGCATCGGCAGTCTCTTTCAAGCTCCGTTGAGAATTGCACGGCAATTCGAACCGAACTATCCGAACGTGCACGCCACCGCCAGCGGAACGAGCGTCGGCTTGAACGACTCCATCATCCCTCAACAGGGACCCAACTACATACTTGCGAAGCGCATCCAGCGGTGGCGGGCTCTCGTCGCTCGCGCCGATGGGATTCCTGTCTCACTGAATTTAGCGCCTGCCACTCGGACGCGATCGGTGGTTCGCAACCGGGCACTTGCCGCCGCCTACGCGGGTGCGGACCGCTTCGGCGTCGAGGTGTTCGATCCGTCGACATCCACCACCCTCATGGCAGCGATGCTGGTCCACGACCTACGCAACCCCACGTCTACGGCTCACCCGGAAACCCCTCTCGACAACCCCATGGACCTGTTCGTCAGCGGCGCCAACCATGGCGGCTTGTGGCGCGCGGCCTACGCTCCGCGCTCGGTTCTGGGAATCGCTGCTGTTCTCGGCATGTTCGAGTCGCGCGCGTAATTACCTCCGAAATAGGAGGAACCCGCGCGGCTGGGGGGTTGACGCGCGGGTTCCGAAGGTGCGTGAAACACACCAATGCCGTCGGGGGGACGGCGCCCACGAGTCTGCCCGCAATCGATTGCTCATTCCATGGCTTTGGGCGAATTACCCGGCCAAAGTTCGCTCAAACGCTGCGCGGTGCTACTCGGATCGCAGGGATGCAGCCTCGGCCAACGCTCGCGCGGGAGTCGAGAGTGCACGATCGAACGCCAACTCGGCGGCGCCGATCACGATGCTGTCCGCCCCGAGTTCGGGTTCCACCAGTCGGACAATCGTGCTGTCACGAGACAAGGTGAAGCGCAGTTCCTCAATGATCGTATGGCGGTAGTTGCCCAGCAGTTCAGCGAGGTGACCGCCGAGCACGACGGTGTCCGGATTCACGAGGTTGACCACCGACGCGAGTCCTTGACCCACCGCGCGAGCTGCTTCTGCGAGTGCCTGAGCGGCCACGCCATCTCCCGCAGATGCGGCCTGGACTACATCCACAAGTCCCGCGGTTACCGGATCCAAGTGTGCTGACCGAACGATGGTGTTGATGCCGATGGCTGTTTCCCAGCATCCTCGTGCTCCGCAACGACAAACCGGACCGTCGGGATCGAATCGCATGTGCCCGATCTCTCCGGCGTATCCGGAGGCACCGGTCAAGAGTTCCCCTTCGACGATCACGCCACCGCCGATGCCGACGTCACCGGAGATGAAGACCATGGCGCGACTGTTCCGCCCAGCACCACGCGTCCATTCGGCCATCGCGCCGAGCTTTGCATCGTTACCGAGAATCACCGGCACATGCGAGCCGAACCTTTCCCGCATCGCTTCGCCGAGGATCACTCCGAAGGGCACGTCGACCCAACCGAGAGACGGTGCTCGATGGATGGTGGAACGTGGCGGGTCTCCTCCGGGGTCGATGACCCCCGGCATCGCGCACCCGATACCCGCGACGATCACGTGGTCGGGCAGTTCCTCAGCGATCTGTGAACTACCGGTCACCACGCGAGCAGCGACTTCGTAGGGGTCGGTCGATCCTCGCCGGTGCTCCTTGCGCCAACGGTGCAGGATCCGCCCCCCGAACCCCTCGACCACCGCAGTACTGGAGTCCACGCGCAGATCCCAACCGATCACCGCCAAGGAATCGGGCACAGCCGACACAGTCAGAGACGGTCGACCTACCGTTCCAGATGAACCCGAACCTTCTTCGACGATCCCCGCTTGAACCAGCTCATTGACGAGCGATGCGACCGTACTGCGATTCAAGCCCGTCGTCGAGCCAAGTTCGGATCTCGACATCGATCCGGCTGCGTGCAGCGCGCGCAGCACACGCGTCACGCCAGGACCATCGACCGTCGTCACGAGTAGAGCGCCTCGCGCGCCTCCCGATACTGCTCACGCACCCGAGTGACGGGGCGAGGGTCGCGCACGATGGTCTCTCCAGTGCGGACGTCAGACCACGTCGGTAACTCACCGCCCCGAAGAACCCACGCAGCCTGGCGCGCAGCGCCGTCGGCGACGTACTCACCCGCAGGTGGTATCTCCACAGGCACTTCGACCAAGCTCGATGCCACCTCGACAACCGCCGGATTCGAGGCCGCGCCGCCGACCACGAGCACCCGGCGTGGCACGACGCCCACATCGACAAGTGCATCGACGGCGTCGGCGAGGCCACCGAGCATTCCTTCGACGGCCGCGCGCGCAAGGTTGGCGGGAGTGAGATTGGTCCGGCTGATGCCGTGCAGCGATCCGCGGGCATTGGGGAGGTTGGGTGTTCGCTCACCATCGAAGTACGGCAAAATCACCAGTCCCTCGGCGCCCGGCTCCGCGGAGACCGCCAGGGCCGCGAAATCGTCCATGTCCACGCCGAGCAATTCAGCGGTGCTGGTGAGGATCCTGGCGGCATTCAAGGTGCAGACCAATGGCAGGAACGCACCAGAGGCGTCGGCGAATCCTGCAACCAGACCGGAGGCATCACTCGTCGGCGTATCGGAGCCGGCGAAAGCGGTTCCCGACGTCCCCAATGACACCACGACGTCTCCGGCACCTATGCCCAACGCTAACGCGGCTCCCATGTTGTCGCCGGTGCCCGGCCCGATCAGCACCGGAGAGTTGCCGGCTAGCCCCAATTGCGATCGAGCACTCCCACCGAGCTCAGCGACTGCCTCGCGCGGTCCGGCAACTCGAGGGAGTGCGGCGTCGTGGCCGAGCGCCAATTCGAGGATGTCGCGTCGGTATTCACCTTCACGCGGTGACCAATAGCCCGTGCCACTGGCATCTCCGCGGTCGGTGGTCGCTGCGTCGGGGCGGTCTGCGAGCAGCCAGGTCAGGTAATCGTGGGGCAGCATGATCTGCGAAGTCCGTGCTGCGTTTTCCGGTTCGTTTCGCGCCATCCAGCGAACCTTGCTGACGGTGAAGGCGGCAAGCGGAACGCTGCCGACTGCATCAGCCCATGCCTGCGGCCCACCGAGTTCCTCGACCAGCTCGGCGGCATCGTCGGCCGAACGGGTGTCGTTCCACAGGAGTGCCGGTCGAACGATGGCCCCGGCTTCATCCAGAGCCACCATGCCGTGCTGTTGACCGGCCACCGAGATGGATTCGACGCCCTCGAGGAGTCCCCCAGAACACGCTTCGACGAACGCATCCCACCAGGTGGTTGGATCAACCTCGGTGCCGTCCGGGTGAGAAGCGCGTCCCTCGCGAACCCAGGCGCCGGTATCGGCGTCGCGAACCACCACCTTGACCGACTGGGTCGAGGTATCGACACCGGCGACGAGGGCTGATTGATGCGAAGAAGACGACGAGGCACTGGTCACGGAGGAACGGTGCCACACATCCGACCGGGTGTGGTCCCAGCGGTAAACTTGTAGGACGACCTATGACTTTGTACCCTGCAGTTATGGACCTCTCACCATCGGATGACGCGGCGCGCATCGCTCAGGGAATCAGGCGCCGGGTTCTGGCCCACGTGCTCGCGAACAACGGTGGCTACCTGAGCCAAGCCTGTTCATCGGCGGAACTGCTCGCCGCCCTCTACGGCCAGGTCTTGCGCCTTGCTCCCACGGACGGGGCTCTCCACCCACCCGCCTTCGAGTCGGTCCCCGGACCGAATGCACCTCGAGTCTCCGGTGGAATCTTCCACGGCGATCCTGGCCCGGAACTCGACCGCCTGATCATCTCTCCGGCGCACTACGCACTTGTCGTCTATGCCGCATTGATCGAAGCGGGACGTCTCGACGAAGCCGCTCTCGACCAGTTCAACAAAGACGGCTCCACCGTCGAGATGATCGGCGCCGAGCACTCGCCGGGGTTCGAGACAACCACCGGATCGCTCGCCCAAGCATTATCGACAGCCGGAGGCATTGCACTCGGACGCCGACTCAAGGGTGAATCCGGACGAACCTTCGTATTCATGAGTGACGGAGAATTTCAGGAGGGTCAGACGTGGGAGGCCGTGCAGGCCCTCGCCTACTACGGACTGGAATCCGTGCGCGTTGTTGTCGATGTCAACCGAGCGCAGTGCGACGGACCGATGGATACCGTCATGACGATCGAGCCCCTCACAACCAAGTTGAAGGCCTTCGGCGCGAGCGCCGAGTCCGTTGATGGTCACGACATAGCGAGTCTCAACCGCGCGCTCGAGCGACCAACAGGCAAGCCGCATTTTGTTCTCGCCTACACCGATCCGGTGCGGGGCGTACCGCTGATGAACAACCGCCGTCCCGTCCTTCATTACGTCCGCTTCACCAGCCCCGAGGAGCGCAAAGAGTACGAGGACTTCTACGAACAACTGCTCGTGAATGATTCGGAGGTTGTCGGATGAACAACCGACTAGACGTGGAAATCGTCACTCGCCCACATGTCGAGAACTTCATCGATTGGTCTGAGGACAAACCCGAAGTCCTTGTCCTCAGTGCAGACCTCACGAACTCGTGCGAGGTAGGCAAGTGGCGCGACACCTACCCGGAACGTTTCTTCTCGATGGGGATGGCCGAGCAAAACATGCTGAGCTTTGCGGCAGGACTTGCGCGCGAGGGTTTCGAGCCCTGGCTGCACACGTTCGCCGTCTTCCTCTACCGCCGACCCTTGGATCAACTCCAAATGTCCGTCGCCTACCCAAATCTGAAAGTCCGGCTCGTCGGATTCCTACCGGGCATCACGACACCGGGTGGCGTCACGCACCAAGCGATCGACGACGTCGCCGTTATGCGGGCGATCCCCAATATGACGATTCTGGAGACGGGCGACGCCACTGAAGTCGAGTCCGTGCTCGACGTCGCGCACTCAATAGATGGCCCGGTCTACATCCGCATGTTGCGCGGCGAAGTCCCCCGACTCTTTCCCCGCGAAGAACCCTTCGCATTCGATCGTGCACGGATCCTGAACGTTGGGGGTGAAGATGTGGGATCACCCACAGACGTGGTTGTGCTGACGTCAGGGATCTTGACCGAAGAAGCCATCCGAGCGATTCCCGCCCTCGAGGCATCGGGAGTGAGTGTGACCCATCTGCACATGTCCACTCTCAAGCCCTTCACCGATCCAACGGTGCTCACCGCCCTCACTTCAGCGCGCTCGGCGATCGTCACGATGGAAAACCACCTGACTACCGGAGGCCTCGGCTCCGCCGTGGCCGAGGTTATGGCCGAGAACTCCATTTCCGCGCCGCTACACCGGATCGGCCTGCGGGACACGTACGCCCACGGTGCTTCCCAGTCCTACCTCCTCGGGGAGTACCACCTCGACGCCATGGCCCTGGTACGGACCATCGAGCAAGTTCTGGGACGGGATCTCGACATCGACGAAAGCGACCTGGCAGAAGTACGCGTTGCCGCGGTGCACAGTTCCGCGAAGGTGGAAGCACTGTGAGCAAGGATGATCGGATCGAGGTCGATTACCGAATCACCGGCGGGGATCCGGACCAAATCGCCGAAGCGATCCGGGTCGAACAAACAATCGAGTTCCCATTCGACCTCGCCCCCACCTGGATTCAGCAGGAGGTTGTCGGGCACGTTCGGAACCACAACGGCGAATCGGTCACCATCGCCTACCACGCGGGTGTTGCTGAGGGTGGTCTTCCCCAACTTCTCAACCTGCTCTGGGGAAACGTCTCCCTCTTCCCGGGAGTTCGGATAACCGACGTACGACTCCCGGAATCGATCCTCCAACAATTCCGCGGACCCCGATACGGCATCGCAGGTCTGCGTGCCAGATTCGACGCACCTACGAGGCCGCTGCTGTGCACGGCAATTAAGCCGATGGGATCCACTCCGTCCGAACTCGCCGACATGGCGGGGACGTTGGCGCACGCGGGATTCGACATCATCAAGGACGACCACGGCCTGGCCGACCAACCTTGGGCAGCCTGGGCAGAACGCGTCGAGACAGTCGCTGCACGAGTGACCGATGCCGCAACTGCGGCTGGCACGAACTCGGTCTATATGCCAAGCCTGAATGTGACGTCTGACCGCTTGGCCGAAGCAGCTACTTTCGCAAAAGACGCCGGTGCCGGCGCACTACTGGTGTTGCCCGGTATCTGCGGCTTCGACGCGATGAGGGCGCTAGCCGATAACGACGACCTCGGGCTCCCCATCATGGCGCACCCCTCCTTGCTCGGATCGAACGTGGTGACACCGACACAGGGACTCGATCACGGAGTGCTCTTCGGAACACTCATGCGGCTGGCCGGCGCCGACATCTCGATCTTTCCCAATTACGGCGGCCGGTTCAGTTTCTCTACAGCCGAATGCCTCGACATCAAGGAGAAATGTCTGTCCCCTCTCGGCTCACTTGCAGCCGCGTGGCCGAGCCCGGGTGGCGGAATGACCTTGGATCGGATCGGCGAACTGCTCGACTTCTACGGCAACGACGTCGCCCTACTTATCGGCGGCGCCCTTCACCGTGGCGACTTGGCTACCAACGCAGCGGCGCTCGTCGAACGGGTACGGAACCTCTAACGCAACCGTCAGCGCGGGAAGGCGGCTGCGACGCCGCCGTCAACGGTGACCACCGAGCCCGTGGTTCTCGACGAACGATCCGACAGCAGAAATGCCACCGACTCTGCGACATCGGAAGTGGTCACGCGTCGCTTCAAGAGATTTCGGGCAGCATAGAAGTCCTCAAGATCTTCCGGGGCGATTCCATGCGCGGCGGCGCGCTCCTCACGCAGTCCGCCATCCCAGAGTTTGGAGTTGTCGAAGACTGCATCGGGGTTGACCGCATTGGCGCGGATTCCAGCGGACCCTCCCTCCAAGGCAGCGATGCGCATCAACTGCACCATGCCGGCCTTGCTCACTGAGTAGGCCCCAAAGTTGGCCCCCGGGCCGAATGCATTCTTGCTCGCTACATAGACCAACGAACCGCCGAGGCCTTGTTCGCGCATGACCCGCATCGATTCACGCGTCAGGAAGAACGCACTCGTCAGATTGATGTCCAGGGCAGAACGCCACTGGGCATCCGTGAGTTCGGTGAGCGAGCCCGTAACCCCTACTCCTGCGTTCAGGACTACTCCATCAAGGCCCCCGAAATGGGTCACGGTGGAACGCACTGTGCGACGGACAATGTCGGAATCCGATTGATCACCTGAAATAGCGATTGGATCCGGGCCACCGGCCTCGACAATCGCACTCGCAACGTCATCGAGCCCCGCTGCGTCAAGATCCGCAAGTGCTACCGAACAACCAACGCGAGCCAGGGACAGTGCAATCCCACGACCTATGCCGGACGCGGCGCCGGTGACGATCGCGATGCGACCGGAAAATTCCGCCGGTGCGGGCTTGAGGCTCAGCTTGTAGAGCTCCATTGGCCAGTAGTCGAAGCGGAACATCTCCACGTCGCTTAAC